>Ga0075154_10000277_pt1 | contig 45600 bp, 40 predicted proteins | sample JI71714BDNA_FD_70965 | JGI IMG/M metagenome (GOLD analysis project Ga0075154, IMG submission 70965) | Wastewater effluent complex algal communities from Wisconsin, to seasonally profile nutrient transformation and Carbon sequestration -... | ecosystem: Engineered > WWTP > Effluent > Algae... | reverse complement strand
GACATACGATCTTGGCTTTGCAAAAGGCATCAGATGCTATTGTAGATGCGACTGACCGTGATTTACAAACTGCACAATGATGAATTGATAAGCTGACTACACTGAGGCTTGACTCACGTGTGACACTCCACCATCGTAGTTATGCAGATATCCTTGAGATTGCTCAGTCAAAAGGAGTGCTATATGATTATGTCTTGATAGATATTGGGGTCAATCTGCAGCATTTCAAAGATGGTGCTCGTGGTTTTTCGATCAAGCTCAACTGACCACTCGACATGAGATTTGACACAACTCAGAAGAAGTCAGCCTATCATATTATCAATGAGTATCGTGTATCTCAGTTGGTTGAGTTATTTATGAAGTATGGAGATTATCGTGAAGTGCGTGCTAGATCTATTGCGGAGACAATTTATTCTCATCGTAAAACTAAGCCATTAGAGACTACGCATGATCTGGTGACTGCTCTGGAAGCTGCAAAGTGCAATGCTCAAGATCAAAGCATCATCTTTCAATGTGTGAGAATTGAGACCAATCAAGAGCTTGATGAACTTGAACGTTTTTTGGATATTGCTCCTCGTGCCTGTGCTACGAAGGGACGTATTGCTGTGATTACCTTTCATAGTATCGAAGATCGTATTGTTAAGCATGCGATGCAGTTGTGGGAGGGGCAGTGAATTGGTAAAATAATAACCAAACATGTTATTAAGCCATCATTTGCTGAGATCAAGCGAAACCCTCCATCTAGAAGTGCAAAATTGAGAGTATTTGAGTGTGATACAGTAATATAAGCGTCAGACGGTAGTTGGTGCTTTGGATTGCAAACCAAGACTAAATCACTATAGTACGATAGTGCGAGGTCTTTATCTTCTAAATCTAACAGAACAATGAACACAAATTATGTTGTTAAAGTGACGTATGATGTAAAAGGGGAGTTGAAGCATGATCCAAAGTATGAGCCAACAGTATGAGATCTTAAACAAAAATTTCAAGATTATTTGGATGGTATGACAAAATACTATGATCGTCTGACATGATGATCGATGGACGCAGACATTACTGCAAAAATAGTACTTGAAAAATTACCTCAGTGATTTGTATGATCAATTGTGCTCAGTGTAGATGGAACAAAACACATGTTCCCTGTGTCAATTGATAACGATACTCCATTAGATAATTCACAACAACTTATTCATGAGTTGACCAAAAAGCTTACACATCAAATTAATAATAAGCTAATATAGGTATCTATGCTTATGTTCTGCTATTACTATCGCTGTATCATAGGAGATCAGTTGATATATTGTATGTTTATCATTATTACCATATTCTATTGTATTCATGCCAACAACTAAAAAACCAGCTACTAAATCAGGAAAAACAGTAGCTCAAGTCGATCTTGATCTTGAAGATGAAGACTGAAGAAGGGAGAGAGTGAAAGAGATATCAAGAGAGTGATATCAAAATCTTACTAATGAATTGCAAGATTTGAAACATGTGAAGATGCCGGCTGTGGTAGAGCGTATCAAAGAAGCAAGATCGTATTGAGATCTTTCTGAAAATGCTGAGTATGATGCAGCATTAGAAGAAAAAAATATGATCGAAAGTAGGATGCTAGAGATTGAAAGCCTCCTAGCTGATGCTGTCATCATTGATGAAGCGGCTATAGCTTCGATGAAAAAATCAGAAAGAATCGTAAGATATGGTTCTATGGTTACGTTGGAGTTTGATGATGGAAAGATTCAAACATTCAAAATTGTAAGCACATGAGAGGTCTGATTCCAAAAGACTATTAGTCAGATTTCTTTTGATTCTCCATTGGGTTCAGCGATAGAGGGCAAAAAAATTGGACAGACAGTTAAGGTAAGGTCAGATAGAGGTAGGTATGATGCAACTATTACCGATATTGAGTAGTCATTAACTTAGTTGTTATTGGTAATGCTTGATAGATGTGTATTCATAATATCAAGAATCTTTTCTCTATTTGCTGCATTGAAAGTCACCTGATCATGGGTGATTTTTTGTGCTCCAAAAACCTCTGATTCGAAGTATAGTTGTGTCTTTCATCAATCCGTTAGTCATATAGTAGCAAACCAGTTATATCCTTCATATGAATAATTGATAATTGCCATTTGGTCTCTTTGATTGATGGATATTGGTCTTACTCATATTACTCTCATGATAAGATCTTCAATTGAAGAAGATGTAGGAGTAGTGATTGGTGTATCAGTTCATGTGCTTTGCTGTCATGAAGTTATAGGCTCAGGAGAAGATTCTGTAGGTATAGTGACGACTGGAGGAGTAGCGACTGGAGTTTGCTCTCACGTGGTAGCAGATCAACTACCATAATAGAGTCATTGACTAACTAGAAAATCAACTGATCTTATCTTAGATCATGATGTAATAGGGGCGATATTTTGAGTGCGATCTCAATTGATGATGATTGTGGTTGTTTTTTCGAGTTCTTGTGTAATCTTTTTTTCTTCACTACTAGCAAATGAATCACGTCACTGAAGCCATGGTATGAGATATAGTGTATGAAATGTAGCAATGATGTCTCCATACGGTTGGACAATGGTATTACTGTCAGCTAATTTGATGATATATGAATTATATGTGTTGAGAATTGCACTATCAGTATTACTTGAAAATGTATTCGTTGTAATCTTAGTCATGAGATATTGATACAATGACATAAGTTTGTATCGGTTCATTACTGGATTTTGATAGATTGTATTTGTATAGTTGTTACTATTAACTTCATTACTTACAACAATCATGTCAGCGATTGATCTAACTTCACTTTGAATATCTTCTGAGCATTGTGAGACGTATGGCTGCATACGAGGATTGGCACTATAGCGATATTGTTTAATGAGTGCATTGCACCATGTTTCAGTAAGAGCAAGATTGGATGAGTTGGTAATATAGGGATAGATGCGATCAAGTTCATTGACTGAATCATTGAGATCATACTGTCGCCATTGTTCCATTACTTGTATGAGTTTCGTATCGCAAAATAGTTTTGTCACTAGCGATCTTGTTGTGCAACCTATTGTGAAGTAGTCAATGAGGTCTCAGTCAATTGTTTTCTTGGCAATGGGTTTGATTGATGATTCGATAGGGCCAATATCGACTTGTGATTTTGCCATTCATTCCAAAAATGTTTTGATCATAGAATCACTATAATATTCTTGATTAAGCTGTGGTACCCATGCACTACGAGATATTTGTCTTGGAAGAATGACACCATTATATTGGACGATATTGTTCAAAGAGTTTCGCATTCATTCATGGCGTCGAATGGGTCATCAAAGTCAGTATATTTTATTATTTCCATCAAATATAAGCGACCTTTGTGCAAAATAATTAACAGGATATAGTAGTCCTGTAGACTGAATAAATCATTGACTATTAGTATTATTTATTTCATAGACAATAGTGCTATTAATTGGTTCATTGAACCATAATATGATCACAATCAGACCACTAATACATAAAGCAAATACAAAAATAAGATATCTTTTTGCAAAATCATAAACACGATTATAGAACCTAATAATATCAAGGGTTTTGTAGTGTGGAATATGTGTTGATCTTGACTGACTCATGGTACAAAAAAGCATAATTAGTGTATACCCAATTATACTGTTTGAGTCTGATTTTGTCAAATTGATCTATAGCTTTAGCAAGCATTAAAAACTTTGGATGAATCTGAGGTCGCCATTGGTAAAATATCTAATATCACGTATTTGATGTTTGATAGCAGCCATACGAGTCAGTCACATACCAAATGCGAATCAACTATATAAATTAGGGTCAATACCTGCCATGCTTAGTACTTCAGGATGAATCATGCCCGCTCATCAAATTTCAAGTCGTCATGTTTCTTTGCTGAGTTTATATAGTTCCGGTTGATCAGGGGTGCAGCTGACATCCATCTCAAAACTTGGCTCTGTAAATGGGAAATAACTTGGCCTAAGTCTGACTGAGACCTGTGTTTGAAACAATTCGCTAAAGAATTGTTGCATCAATCACTTGAAATCAGGAATACTAACATTGGGTCAGACTACCATTCATTCAAGTTGCCAAAACATTGTGTCATGACTAACGTCTGTACTTTCACATCTATATACTTTTCATGGTATAATACACTTGAATTCTGGTCAATATTGTTTGATAATACGCTGTTGCATTGCACTTGTATGTGTTCTTAGTACAAGATTTTGCCCTGTATGATCGCTTTGGGTGAGATAGTAGGTATCATGCATTTCAGTAGCAGGATGAGTAAGAGGGATATTGAGACTTTCAAAGTTCTCATACTTACTCACTACTTCATTACCATATTCAATAGTAAACCCAAGACGAGTAAAAATATATTCAACTTGATGACGCACTTGTGTAAGTAAATGATAGTGTCATGTATGGTTATTGATTCATATACTATAAATATCTACTAATTCTGACGTCAGCTGTGTGTTGATGGTAGCTGCTTTGAGCTGCCTACTATGATGTATGTGTAGTGAGTTAATATGTTGCTTAAGATCACTTAGTTGCGATCAAACCGTTTTTTTCTCTTCGGGAGAAAAAGATCCAATAGTCTTAAACATGGCTGTGAGTATTCCATGCTTGCCAAGATATGTATCATATAATTTATCAAGTTGTTCTTGGGATGAGCATTGGCTGTATGAATTGGCAATTTCATCATGTGTAGGGATAGTCTGTGTCATTAGATGATTGTAGACGAATAAATAGTGATATTAATAAAGAATGTCTTTTTTTTCAATTTGCTCTCGTTTGTCTATATCAATAGAGGTTTTGATTGCTGTAGTTTGTTTGTCGGGATCAAGTTTGCTATGTTGTTTGAGTTTTGTTAGTATGGGGTCTGGCTTGTGCTGCATGATTTGAAATTTATTTGGCTCATCGAGAATATATGTTTGGATGAGTTTGGCAATAAATGGAATAAGTGGTAATTCACTGATTTCAAAAAATGCAATCACGCCAAAGATAAGTGCAATTGGAGCGGTAATAATTCATGCAATTAATCTATCATTGCCGCTTCTCACTAAACCATTCCATAAGGCAAATGAAATTACTACTCATGTTACTACCACCAACATTTGGATGAGACTAATCGTGAATGGACCAATCGTAAAATTAAGATTGAGCCAAGACGAATTAATGTTTCTTGGATAATATGTCTTCATACTTTATCAATAGCAAAAATACATACTAGATCAAGGCTAAGTTACTTGCAATGAGATATCCAATCAGTCATCGAACGCTACATGACACTCACATCATTGACAATTTGACTAAAATACGGCGAGTAGGGAGAAAATGTGAACATTGTATTGCAATCCCTATAAAACCTATAACATACAATATCCCTCACCAATATAAATGGTGTGCTCATAATCTCAACAAAATTGTAATGATTAATGATAGGGAGATGAGGGTGTATTCGATCTTCTTTGTAAAGAAAATAATCAGATCTCAACGCATTCATACTGTTGTTCTAAATTCAGCCCAAATTCATCTGAGATATAGTGCCCATTTTTCAAATATTTTATGATAGATAGTTTCGTATCGTTGTTCTATTTTACTACGTTCATGTGCTTTGAGTTCATAGAGTTTATCAGCTGTGACCCATTGATTATGGGAAAGAATAGTATTGAGATTTGGAATAATGATTTGGCTCTCTACATGATGATCACGAGCTCTTTCGAAATCAATATATTCTGATTCAACTTTTTCCATAAGTGTGATGAGTCTTTTGGTTTGCTCTTTTGCACTCATAATATCTCATTGATTGAGAGTTTCTTGTAGAAGTTGAATCGCTTTTGTAAAGGCAATCATATTTTCTCATTCGAGTACGCTTTTTGATTTGATATAGAGTTCCTTTGAGTCAGCAAGAATATGAGTAATAAGATTAGTAATCCTGATGAGTTGCGTAGGAGTAAGATCCTGTCATTCTACTGGATCTTCATCTTCGTTTGCAAGAGTAAATGGATCATCATTGCTAATGCCGAATTCTTTACGTAACATTCATCGTATTATTTTTTGAAGATATGGTTTGAGTGGGTGATCAAGACTATTGACACTCATAATATCCATTCAGGTGTCAGATAAAATCTTAAACGCTTCTTTGATAGTATTGAGTGAAGATATAATTTCGACCATCTCTCACTCATGTCTAATTATAAATTGTACTGTACCAAATTCCTTTGGATTAATTGGGTATTCATCAAAATGAGATATATTAGTTACATACCAGCTTGCAATCATTCTTGCTTTATTGATGTCTTCATTTGCAACCAAAATATCGATCTCTTGTTGATCTCCATTAAGTTCACTAAATCAATAACAGTGATAGTAATTCATTATAATATAATTTTCTTAAAATAAGCAATCATTATTATAATGATGTTATATAATTTTGTCAATAATTTATTAAAAATAAAATAATGTATATTATATGATATTGGTTTGTTATAGATAGAAAGTAGTATATTGGTATTATAGTGTGTCTATGATGTCATAAATGGGAGCATTGATACTAATGTGGGGATATGTCTGCTACCATAATATGGTGTCATAGTGCCGACCACTGCAATCCACATGATCGGAGATGAAGGTATGATGCATTTGATTTGTGATACAATGATTCACCGATAATATAGTGTCATGTGGAGGCACAGTGAATGCGGATTTGATGCCTCATTCATTGGTGAATGAGAGCTTGAGTTAGTGTTGTATTGTGTTGATGACTGATTGGTGTGAGATATGTTGTACATGGACGAGACACTCCTCTTATCTTATGTGCTGTAGAGGGTGTATCTATAACCATGCGACGTTCATCATACTTATGGTGTCCAATGTGGGCATCAATGGTGATTTTGTTGTGAAGATATCAATGAATAGTGCAGTGATATATTTTTGTAATATGTTGTTTTTGTTGATCAAGGAGCCATTGCTGTTTGGTACTGCGTGTATGAGCAAATCGTATCATACCAGCCGTATCATGATCTAATCTTGTCAGCATGCCCAATTCTTCTTCAATGCCAAATTCCTCTAATGCTGCCATAATGAGAGGGTGTTGGCGGTACTCGCATACAAGTTTATCAATAATGTTGTCGCGTTGTCCTTGTGTACTAGAAATCTGATGTGGTTTGTAGATACCCCATATGAGAGGGTGGTCAATATGGCTGAGACTCGATGCGTCTGTAGTTAGTGGTTTGAGTTGGTAATTGGGGATGTATATTTGTGATGTATTACCACACATGACTTCAAAGCAAGAATGTAGCTAAATGTTGGATACTATATAAAAGTTCGTAGTTGATGTCTAGTGTATACGATGATCTAATCTGATTGATAATTTTATCTCTAATAGTATCAAGTTTGTCTCATGAATGAGCTTCTCGTTGTAATGACGGATTAATGTAAAAGTATTCCATCGTATTACCCAGTAATACAAACGGTACATCTTGACGATATGTTTGTTGGATGGAGCGTATCAATGTGTTTCTTGTGCTTCATGCTGATTGATTGAGATTGGATAGATACGTTTTAAAGGTCTGATTTTTGTATTGTGAATGGTTAATCATCGGATCATCGTGCACCAAAATTGATAAATCATTTCTTGATCATAAGTCAATAGGTCTGATAATTACTTCATATGATTTGGAACCAATCATTTCTTCAAGATCAGATACTGTATTCACAGCAGTAAATGAAATATTGCCATCCATTTGATTTCGTTGAGCAACAAGCTTGAGTTGATCGATAAAGTTATTGATAGTGGGATGTGTGACATAAATAATTCTTAATGTTCTGGTTCCATCAAGATTGGTTATAATTGGTCTCGTATCTCATGGTTCACTCGAGACAGAACTTGGCCTATTGATATAATAAATAGTCAGATTTAATACTTCAATAGCTTTGTCTCATTTGTATCATCGTACTGTATAGGTATTTTTGCCCACTCTAAGATTATTGAATGCTGTAGAGAGGTTGTAGTCTGCGCTTCTTGTGTCTTTATTATAGCTTTCGGGGAAATACTTAAAGGGACCATTGGCTGATACTGCTACTTTATCATATGCTTCATCAAATTTAAAAGATATGGTAAATTGTCTATCTTGTCATGGTAGGTATGCAACTCTGTATTTGTTGGTACCATATGCCAGTACATTTCTAGTTAATATTGGAATATCTTCTTGTGATCCTGTTGCGGTAGATCCTGTTGCGGTAGATCCTGTTGCGGTAGATCCTGTTGTTATTGTGTCTTTTAGTAGTCAGAGGTTTCTTTTGAGTAGTACTCGATCTGCAGTGCCGGGTAAATCAAATAATCATTGATATTTGATAAATCATGGTAGAGTAAACTCAGGCATATTTAAGATATTGTTGAAGATGAGTCATAGTTGACGTCTACTAGTGTCACTGAGAGTATTGACATGGAAATATGCAATGATTGCTTGGGTGGATGCTACGCCAAATTCTTGAAAATTAGATACAGATCCATCAATAACATAATCAATAGTAGATGCGCGTGATTCAATATACTGCTGTAATCCAGTATTACTATTGAATTGTTTTACTTGAAGAATTTGAGGATTATATTGATCACATCTTGTGAGGTCAAAAATAACACTTGTTCTATCGTTTGTTTGTTGTTTGATTGTACCACATCACGATGTCACAGGATTGATAGCAAAATTTCTCTGATAGAATCACAGACTTTGAGTAGTGAGAATGTGTGCTGGTACAATAGGATTGATGAAAAATAGCTGATTATCTACACTTTCACGAGGGAAGGTAATAGTAATAGTTCAGTCATTATTTTGTTGGATCTCTAGTTTACTATATGAATCTAAAAAGGGAAGACCTCGTTGGTTAGTTTTGATGATATCATAATAGGTGAAGTAGATGTCATTGACAGTAATTGGTGTGCCGTCTGACCAGATAGATCATGGGCGAAGTGTAACGGTAAATACTCTATTATTTGATGTTGTAATGTCACACAAATCCCCTGTTAATTGTCATCATGATCCCATTAAGATGCATCATCTAAAGAGTAGGTGTTGATACCATTTATCGCTTTTTGAGATACTAAGATAGGGTAAATATGCAATCTGACTTGTTGTTCATTCGATAATGGTACCTCATTTACTAGGGATTTTATCTGAGCTGTATACAACATACTGATATCATAGATGAATAGATGTAATAATGAATACAATAAGTGCAAATCAAAATAGATTTCTAAGTTTTTTCATCATAGTAACAAGAGATAAAGGCTCACATTAGAACTAATCTGACATTAGTTGAACACATGTCAAAAGTGAGTTTGAATCTAGAAAATATAATGATCTTATGACCAAAGTCAAAAAATCACTGAAGAGGTGCTACAGTGATTGATTGAGAGTGTTGTGTAATTATTTTTGATTTTGCACTTTTGACATTAGTTAGTAAGTGTTATATATATGTTATGCTGCATTTGTTCGTGATATCTCATCATCTTTTGTGAGTTGTGGTCATTCGATGGTAGGGTGTTGAGGTTTTAGGTTACGGTATGTTCTTTGTTGTAGCTCATATTCATTAATGAGAGCAATATTACGTTTGATTTCTGAAGCATAAATAGTTTCTCCTGTGTGCTTTTTAGCAAGGAGTGAGATATAGTTATGCTTGATTACTTGTATGATAGCGTGAGTAATTTGTCCCTGGTTGAGTATAGTATTGTACGTTGGATTTGATTCATAAATAGATTGAAGTTGTTGTAGTGTGTGTTGGATTTCTTGCTCAGCAGCGATATTGATGACTTCATTGCCAAGTGTAATTGTCGTGAAAATATCGGTTTTATGAGGTGTTTTTCGAGATTTTGTTAGTGGTTGATTGATTCCTGATGGTCTATTGATGGTCATGATAGAGTAGGTTAGGAAATACTAGTATTAGTATAATATCCTAATTTTGTGAATTAGCAAAAAATCACTCATGGTTTGAGCGATTTAGTTGACAGTAGTAGTAAAAATAAGTATGATATAAACTAAAGGTTATCAATTGATGATCTTTTGTATAATTGCCTGATTTCAACTATATGATTGACTGACAATTCATAGTGTTTGATCTGCAAAAATGACAGGACTACCGCTATCTCCTGGTGCCACTGGTAGATCAATGATAATTCATTTGTTCCCTGAGGACATAATTGTTCCAGTTAGCCAGTCCCATTGATTGATGCGATATTGTGCCATGAGGACTTGAGTTTGCGATAGTCATGTGTTGTATTGTAGTATTCATCATGTATGTGTCACTCCACTGAGTGTAATGTGGGCAGTATCATTGCCCTGATTGTGCAACATAATCAATGGTATTGTGTGATCAATAAAATAATTATATCATGTATCAGATATGACATGTCGAGCTGTAAAACCACTCATATGTCATCAATTCTGACGATTAAGATAGCTAGTAATAATAAATCATTTACCACGATTCTCTATCACACTTGGATAATCTCGTCTGGATGCAGTGATGTTTATGGGTATGATTGTGAGAGTTTTAGACTGGTTTCTGAGGATCCGTGAAGTGTTTCTGAGTTGTGGAGTTACGTCACTGATCTGGTACATCAGTAGTACAAATACTCACAATACAAATCATCGTGCGAAAAACCTTGAAATCATGCGGTGGTTGAGTATGATGAGCTAAAATCAATTTGACATCATACTATGAAATTAATCTCCAAAAACAAGCAAGCATATCACAATTATGAAATCGCAGCAACACGAGAGGCTGGGATAGTTTTGGCGTGACATGAAGTCAAAGCAATTAGATGATGATTGGTGAATCTGACTGATGCGTATGTCCGTGTAGTGGATGGTGAATGTCTGGTCAAACAACTCGAGATCCGTATGTATGAGCAAGCGTCACTGAAGCAACTCGCAACCTATGAAGCAAGGTCAGATCGTAAATTACTCTTATCCAGACGTGAAATCACGAAACTAGGAGAACGTATGAATAGAACCTGACTGACCTGTGTGCCACTCGAGATCTATATTACCGAAAAGCAGCGCATCAAGCTCAAGATCGCCCTTGTCAAGCTCATGCGTAAAGTCGACAAAAAGCAAATCCTCAAAGAAAAGCAGGTTAATAGAGAGGCTAGTAGAGCGATTAGGGATTATAATTGATAATATAGACGTATGAACCAACCAGTAATTGATGCAATCATTATCAACTCTTCCAAAAAATTTCTTCTCGTCAAAAAGAAAGATAAGTGGATTTTTCCTTGATGAAAGCAAGATATTGAAACGAATGAATGAGAAATAGATGCTCTTCTGAGAGAACTAAAAGAGGAGATTGACTTACTAAGAAGCCAAGTGAAAGTAGGTGAAAAATATAAAGAATTTGAATGAATCACACCAAATAGTTGATTACATAGAGTTGTGCATACATATTTTTGTGAAATTTCATGATCAATAGCTCCAAAAAACGAAATCACTGATGCTCAATATATGTCGTATGAAGAAAGTTTGACTATTGATTGTTCTGATATTACTCGTCAAATTGTTGAAACACTTTATAAAGACTGATATCTTTAGTATTAATGAATCGTATGAACATACTCTGAATCGACCGATGAAGTAAGCAAGTAGGTCTCGCTTATACCAAACAATCAATTGTGCTTCCATGAGGCGTCTTGCCTAATGATGGGGAGCTGTATTTTTCGCTTGCGGGAGTGGTAGCTCAACATGGGATAGGTCAGATCGTCATCGGTCTACCCAAAAATAAATCTTGAGCTGACGCAGTTCATCGTTTGGTGCGTGGATTGAAGGCTATCATTCCGGATTGTGAGATTGTTACGATTGATGAGCATTACACCACCGTGATGGCACAGGAGATCTTATGAAATTATGATAAACGTAAGTGATTTGACGATTGTGTAGCTGCGATGCAGATTGTGGAGAGATTTTTGAAGAGTAAGTAGTATCGTTTTCTCTTATCTTTAAATAAGGTTATTTGAGTTTAAGACTCAGCTTTAGCTATGATTCAGTGTTGCCGGAGATGTATAGGAGGCAGATACAGTTATATTTGAAATAAGCTTGATTTAATTGAAAGCTACATTATAGTAATTTTAATAGTATTTTTATGATTTGTTGTGATGCTTGTATTTCTCGATGAAGCAGGGGATCCATGATTTAAATTTGATCAATCATCAAGTACTTACTTTGTGGTAGGATTAGTAATTTTTGAAGATCAAGATGATGCTCTTGCCTGTGATCAAAGGATTAGCTTGCTGAGAGTAGAGCTTTGATTAAAATCAAATTATGAGTTTCACTACAAAAAAGATTCTGACCGTATTAGACAAGCATTTATTAATGCAATTGCCCCGTATAATTTTTTCTACTATGGTATAGTGATTAATAAACAGTTACTGCGAAGCCCTAACATGCAGATTAAGGAATCATTTTATAAATACACTTGTGGGTTGGTATTTGAAAATGCAAAAGATAAATTGGATGATGCAATTGTAGTTGTTGATAGACAATGAGGCAAGGAGTTTGAACAAGAGCTTAAAACCTATATTAAAAAGAAAATCAATACTACACACAGAAAAGTTAAAAAAGTAAAAATGGAACATTCTCACACGAACAACCTCCTACAGATTGCTGATTATATTGCATCATGAATCTATCATCGTATCAATAAGCCTACCCATAATCATTATATATCTCAGCTTGATCACAGAAAAATATATGTCCAGATTTGGCCAAAAATAGAAAAATCCACTTCTATCCCGAAGGAAAGCACGAGCTAAACTCGACAGTTCGAAGTGGATTCAATTCCATAATTAGTATACATAAAATAATCTGTAATTGCAAGTAATTTTTTCATGTCTCATCAATCATACCACACCATCATTATCGGCGGCGGAGCTGCAGGACTTATGTGCGCAGCGACACTGTTGGAGCGTAGCGACTTCAGTGCCCGCGTAGCGATCATTGATCGTAATCCACACTTGTGAGCCAAGGTCATCATCTCAGGCTGAGGTAGATGCAACGTCACTACAGGCCATAGCTCTATCCGTGAAATCCTGACCAAATATCCACGTGGGTCAGATTTTTTGTCACCAATCCTCAAGGCCTTTACTCCTAAGTCGATCTATCGCTGGTTCCAGGAGCATGGTGTCCCGCTCAAAGTCGAAAAGGATATGAGAGTCTTCCCCGTGTCGGATGATGGGCATGATGTGGTGGGAGCATTTGAGCAATTATTTCACAAGCATCATGATCGTATCGATATCCTCCTGCGTAGCAAGGTCGAGTCGGTGAGTCAGGTGGTGTGCAGTGATGGGTTATGCTCTGGTCGCTTCCAGGTGATTACTGATAAACAGGGTATTCTGACTTGCTCCAATGTGGTGATTGCTACTGGTGGTCAGGCGTATCGTCATACTGGGTCTACTGGTGATGGATATGCATTTGCCCAAGGATTATGACACACCATTACTGACTTATGACCGTCTCTGAATAGTTTTGAGAGTAGTGATACTGTATTACATGAGTTATCGTGACTTGCATTTCCTACTGCGCAGATCCAGGTCTGTACCACTTGACAGTGGTATACTGGTGCAGTATTACTCACACATTTTGGTATCTCATGACCGCTGGCTTTTATCGTGTCAGCTCATACAGCATTTGACCGCATTGACCATGAGCATCCGCTACCACTTCGCCTCAGACCTCATGCTGATCATGACTACAACTGGCGATATGATCGACTGACACAGCAAGCTCATGCTCAGCCACACAAGCAGCTCTCTACTATTTTGAGACAAGAGTTTTCAGATAAATTTGTGCAATACATTTTAAGTGCCTCCTTTGGTAAAGGAGGTGTCCGCAGGACGGAGGATTTAAATCAGGAACATATCGGACGCACCGAGATTGCGTCCCTACAAAAAATACAAAAATCCACCATCGCAGACCTGCTCGGTCACTGAATTCCTCTTACCATCGTCAAGCGTAGGCCCGGAGATGAGTTTGTCACCGCTGGGTGAGTGAGACTTGAAGAAGTCAGCTCATCTGATTGTCAATCTCGTATCTGTCCATGATTGTATCTTGCAGGAGAGGTGCTGGATATTGATGGATATACCTGAGGATATAATCTTACCAGTTCATGGTCTACGGGGAGGAGAGTGGGAATGAAAATTATTTAATAACCTAATTTAATAGATGGAAAAATATATTATCACCAGAGACAAATTTGTCACACTAGCAAACACGCTCGTAGATCAGATCCAAGTACAAGACAAAATTTACGACCTGATTTTGTGCATTACCAAATGATGAATGCATCTTTCCTATCATCTCGCAGATAAGCTGAAGATAAAGGATATTAGGACATTTTGCTGTGCATCATATCTGGATGATCATCAGCAATCTGACTTACATATTATCTATGAGCCGATGATCGAGTCTAGCAAGAAGATTTTGATTGTTGATGATCTGATTGATTCTGGTAAGACACTCAATGTGATTGCTAGCAAATATCCTACTGCAGATATTGCTGTCTTGCTGATCAAATCATGACATCATTTTGTCGCACAAGAAAACACAGTAGTGTACTGTGCTCAAGATCATCTTCCACATGATCAGTGGATTGATTTTTATTATGAGACTAACTAAACAAGTCACTCCTCGGAAAACTCCACTCATATTTCACCATATCCACATATCATTCACTATTGACCTCGACTCACTCTTCTCTGAGGAGTCTGATTTGCTCGAGTCACTTAGCTCATAGCTTGAGGGTAGAGATATATCATTGTTTGTTGATGACTCTCTGCCAGGGGAGTTGTGCTCGATCCTTTTCAGGCATACTGGATAGTAGTCTCCCTACTGACCAGCCACTCGTCGTTTCACCAGTCACGATATTGAGTTGCTCCGCCAGTCTCCCGTATGACAAAACCTTCCCATGAGGGATTTGGTTTACCAGTTCAATCATTGGTTGGATAAGACTCATGTATTATGATTACAATAAATTAGAAAAATTGTATACCTCAGAAATTACCACTACTCATCAGCACTACTACTGAATTATTCAAATCTAGGCTATCATACCATGTTTTGAGTTCTGCTGCATTGTCGCAGACTACGAGATCTGGACGAGCAAATCCACTAGTCACGAGATCCTTGGTCAGTGGCGTCATGCGCTTGACAGCAAAGGTATGATCTTCGTAGTACACACATGCGACATCTGCAGCGTCGAAACTTCACTTATATTCAGGCATAAACGAAGCACTCAAACTCGCAAATGTGTGCAATTCAAATAGTCAGATAATCTTCCTGTCAGGATATTGTTCACGGACAGCGTTGACTGTAGCCGTGAGCTTACTCGGACTGTGAGCAAAATCTCTCAGGATAGTCAGGTTTCTGTCATCATCCTGATATGCGAGCTGGAGTCTATTACCTGCTCATGTAAATGATCATATCTGACTGTAAAATTGTTCATCACTGAGTCATAGTTGGCTACATACCAGCTTGGCTGCGCTGATGTTGATGCAGTTATGTGCTCAGAAAACACTTAACTTTATTTCTTGTCCGTCTGGCGTCTGGAGATAGGTGATTCCCTCACGGATGGTGTGTGGATGGATACCGTATCAGTCAGTGATAGCTGATGTTGTGGCATGACTCATGACTTTGTTAACCTCCTCATCACCGTTGTAGAAGCCTAGCCATCCATCAGCCGGTGTCTGATCAACGAATGTCTGGAATGGTGCTACATAGCTCTCGAATGTAGGATATGTTGTAATATGATCCCATGCAATACCATTGAGGATTCCGATAGTATGTTTATACAGGAGCATCTTGGCAGTCATATTTATCTTGCCATCAGGATACTCATCTCACTCGATGATGATAATTTTGTTGTCTTCACTGAGACTTACCATACTATCAAATCCAGGTACAATGCCACCTACTACTCGATCAAATGTGATTCCATTGCTTTTGAGGACGTGCATGATCATACTCGTAGTAGTAGTTTTACCGTGACTACCTGCGATCACGACTCTGGTCTTATCTTGGCTCAGATCATAGATGACCTCTGGATAGGAGCGAATCTTCAAGCCTAATGCCTTAGCCTTCAGGAGTTCAGGATTATCAGCCATGGCATGCATACCCAATACGATCATGTCAATATCTGACCCAATCGAGTCTGGATCTCGTCCATCGGTGTCAGCCAGTAATCCATGTGCTGCGAGCGCAGATCTGGATGGTTCATAGATTTCATCATCATGTCCAGTCACATCATGTCATAGGAGTTTGAGCTGGATAGCAAGACTAGAAGTAACTCTTCATCAGTGGGAGATACAGTGGATACGCATTATATAGATTTTAATAAGGCTAAATGACTTCGTCGGTTAAAGAGGCTAAAAACCTCATTACTCATAATGATCATAGTTTTTTTAGATCAAAAAACCACCTCAAGTGAGGTAGTCTATAGGTTTATTTTTGTGTCTTGCTAAGATAGTCATTACCAATGATCATAATGAGGTCTACATTTGATAGATCATATCAAGATCATCACAGTGGTAGTTCTCTATTGCCGGAAAAGATAGTGCCACTGAGTGCGTATCATGTCATAGTTCTATCATATACCACAGGAGCAAAATCTCTCAATAAGTCAGCAGTTGTATCATATGTTCCTGTACCTTGTCTAATTAGCTGAGAGCTGAGAGTTTTTGTATTACTGTTGCCAATTCATACTACATTAAATCAATATACCTTGAGTTCGGTAGCAAGATCGCCAATGACTCCATTTTGTGTTTGTCATGGTAGGAGTTGATCTTTGTCAATTCCATTCAGAATGAGGATCTTGGCTCATTCGATGAGATATGGTTGCTGATAGATTGTATAGTATGTAAATTGTTGAATATTGTCATAGTAACTAATACGACCAGCCCTAGCTCATAGTGGTAACAATACTGACGCTCATCCAAAATCTACCCTTGCTGGAGCATAAAGAAGACATCCGGGTTGAGTCAGGGTATAGTAGGTATTGCAGTCGGCTTGTAGAACAAATGAAAAGTAGTGATCGATACGATTGAGATATTTAGCTAGTCCTATGATTTGAGAAAAACCAAGATCTGTGATGATGCTTTGTTCAAATTGTTGTTTTAGCTCTCATAGTTTCATAATTCATCATCATGTGATTAATTTGTTGATGACTCATTGGATAATTTGTTGTTGTCTGAGTGATCTATCAAAATCTGATGTACTATGTCTTGTTCTGGCATATTTGAGAGCTAGATCTCAATCCATGAGTTGAGTACCAGAATTGATCACCAGTCTCATCGTACGCATCTGATCTGCTGGATATGTTTCATCAATAATTGTATTGGGTACAGTCACTGTGATGCCTCATAAAATATCAATCATCTGCTCGAATCATTTGAAGTCAACCAAGACATAATGATTGATCGATACTCACATCATTGATGCAACTTTATCCTTGAGAGATGATAGAGCTCCAGTGAGTGTTTGTCACTGGATCATTTGGAGATTGAGGTATGAGTTTACTCTTCCAGCACTACCTGTGCTTGTAGCGATATACAGATCCCTGGGGACTGAAACAAATGTTACTGCTTTATGCTTTGGATTGTAGCTTGCAATCATCATTGTGTCAGTATTGTAACTACCACGGTGTCATTCTCATCCTACACCTACAATCAAAGCAGTGATTTGGCCCATTTCATCTTCTTCAGGAGCGGTTCATAGTTGTCATCCAATCACTCAAACACTACCAACAAGTAGCTGTTTAACTGATGACTGAAATGTAGTGATTCATCTACTAAATACCCATATTCCAGCCCCAATCATCGAAATAATCATGATTAGTCATCCCATGAGCTTTGCAATTCTTCATGGTGATATGGTTTGTTGGTTGGTATGGCGTTGTATCAGTGATTTATTGGTAAATCATTTCATAATGTTTTAAATAATCATAGATAGTAAAATATGTAATATGAGATTCATTGAGTGACCAAACATGTATTGTAGTCGTTTTGGAATATATATCAAGAACAAGAGAGTATCGTATGGGTATGCATATCGAGTATCGTATCGTGATGTATTGACTGATTGTTGTAGTATTTGCTGTAGTATGACCAAAAGTGTCACTGAAATTCTATAACAGAATATAATTTGACAGATATGATGTTATTGATTATAATATTAGTATGAAAAAAATGATACAGTCATATGTTATACAATGATGTCTGATATTGATCTGACTGATGATATGTTGATCATCGGTTGTTGCTCAAGACAAATTTTCTACTATTCTTGATCAATCTACACAAAGTATTAGTAGCAACTTTACTGATACGAGTAGTAGTGAATATTTTGCTCCTAGGGGTAGTGGAATTCAAGCATTTGTCTATGATGTTGTTGATAGGTTTGTGTTTCCGTTATTGTTGATAGGGTCAGTTTTGGTAGTTATTGTGGGTCTGTATGACTTGATGCTATCTGGTAAAGAAGAAATCGAAAAATGAACCAAATATATTGGTTATGGTGCGCTGGGCATTGTAGTGATACAGTCAGCCAAATTTATTACATCAACATATACTGGGATTATACAATCAGTAGTGCCATCAAATTCTTCTAACTGATCAATCACATTTGCTCAGTTAGCCTATGAGATTTATAAGCAATTGTTGATGCCGTTTATTGATATTTTTATGTATATTGTTATTGGTGTGCTATTTTTGATTTTGATGGTGCATGTGATGAGATTTGTCACGAGTAGTGATGAAGATATCGCACAAAAAGCTAGATCTATCGTAATTTCTAATGTTATAGGAATTGTAGTTATCTTACTAGCTAAGGTCATGGTAGAGTCCATTTATGGTAAACAGTCGGAAATCATTGCCAATGGAACACCTGCTGATCTGGGTTGAATTGGTTCTGGTGTATTAGGTGGTGCTGACTTGACTCTTGTATTTGGTATTGTCAATTACATGCTTGGGTTTTTGGGTCTTGTGATACTAATATTGATTATTGTGCAGACATATCAGCTTTTATTTAAGCCTACTGATCAAGATATCCTCAAGAAAATCAAATCAAATCTTGTGTATATTGTGATTGGTTTGGGCATTATTGCGTTGGCATATGTGATTGTTAATTTTGTATTGATCTAAGAGAAGTAGCTTTATTTTATATATGTATACATAAGATGCGTTGATTGATATGAGGACTGATAGCTGGTATTGTGGTAGCTTTATGATTATCACGATCTTTTGCTACTCCCACGCAGGCCAATAACGACTTACTAGAGACTACATTTAGCAGAGCTAAGAGCTTTAATTATATAGTTAACGTTGGTAATAGTCGCGACAGTGTTGGAAGATCAGTATTGAGACAAGGCTATAATATCTTCTGAAGAAACATGCAAGATCCAATCTTTGTGAGAGTGATCAAGCGATTTTTGGGTGTGGTAGTGATATTGTGAGTGCCATTTTTATTGTTTGGTGCTATCAAGTATATTGTTGCAGCTGGTGACGAATGAGCTCAGAAACAAGCAAGATCATGGATGATCAATGTGGTAGTAGGTATTGTACTGGCATTATTGAGTTTGACAATTGTGACCTTTGTTTCATCGATCCTTAATGATGGAAAATTATGACAAGATTTTAGTGAGATTACTCCTCCGTAAACATTGCCAAATAGATCTACGACCCCTTGATGATGATCAACCACAAGTCCTGGTGTATCATGAAATTCTCCTGATATGGTAGATCAGTAATCAAGACAGATGCTATGCGATTACTCGCAGATTGATAAGTATCACTGTGTTTTGTATTATTTTCTCAACTCCATCCTCTCAAGATGTCTCACGTCAGGATGTTTGCGTGGTAGTGGGATATTGTGTTTACGATAAAAAGCGAGCTCCTGTGGGATAATTCTAAATGGTTTGCCTGAGACTTCACACTGGATAGCAACTTTGAGGATATCGTCATTCACATCAGTAATTGAGTCTGGTAGGTCTTGTCATTTAATGACTTTGTCTACCTGAGGAGTGGGGGATTCGTAGGTGGATCGTTTGTAGCCAAAATTTGCAAAATTGATTCATTGTAGGGACGTATCACATACGTCCTCCAAATCGGACGCAAGATATTGCGTCCCTACAGCATGCAATGGAAAATATTCTTGAGCTACCGTCTCATTATATCCAAATGGTGATAATGATGGATGAAAGAACTCACCTCGCTCACCAGTAGTCATCATGTGCTGGATGATTTTTGCTACTTGTTCTTCATATTCTTCCTTAGTGTATTGCTTATTGAAGATACAGTATTGCTTATTACGAAGTCAGATACAGCCGAAGCAGTCGGAGCAATTATAACAGTTATCACAATAAAATATATTTATGCCATCCCAGCATGAAATTGCTCCAATGCATTTCTCTATTCTTAAAGTGCTCATAACCTCTTTATTGAGCTTAGATCAAATTAATAAAGTACAGTCAATACAATCATAACATCATGGTTTAACCATTTCACAGTAAGTCAAATCAGAGGATTGTCTTACATCGCTACAACTAATGCAGTTGCTAGAGTTAAAAATAATTTTGCAATCTAAGCAATTTTCATTTCATATATCAAATAGTTGAGGAATTGGCTCCTTAATTTTGGTTGATGTATTTTTAATTTGATTAAAATATTCTTCTTTGGAATATTGATTATTGTTGATGTAGTAACTTTTACCCATTAATCACACACATCACCAACAGTTAGAGCAATCTTCTAATTGACTAGAAAAGTGACAGGAAAAACAATTTTTTAGCTGAATACTATTAGAACAGTGTTGAGAGCTTTCTATAGCGTAACAATCAAAACAGAAATCACAACTATCAACTCGCCTACCGTAGACACATCATTCACTATTTGTTATAGAGTTTACCATGTAACAGTTTTTGTTACTTAGTCACGGATTGCAGTACTCACTATTCTCGCTATTCATATTAATCAAACTTAATCTAGGTACATTCACCATCAACTCCCCAAAATTCTCCGTAAAACTCTTACTAAAATCAAAATTCATCCCGTAATCCATCGGATCTCGAGAGTCTGACCACCAGATTGTCTGGTCATAGACTTTCAATCTTCCCTGATAAGGGGAGGTGCCGAAGGCGGAGGGGTTTGTTTCACTAGGAGAGGGAGCATACATCGAGATGATTGATTTCTGGCTTGCATCACATTGGCGGCGGTAGAGTTTGCGTTCATTACGAAATGATAATCTTCTACGTTGTCTACAGTTTGGACATAGTGTAGGAGTAGGAATTTGAAACCTCACCCTCGATCCCTCTCCTTCAGAGAGGGAGGTTTGAAAAGTAGGTGAGATTTTATCATAGAAATCCATATCTCATTGAGTAATCTCAAAGTGAGATTGGCAGTGTGTACATGTTTTAGTCTCGACGACTTGATCTTGATTTTGCATGGGATTGGTTTATGATGGGATAAATTTATTTGATTATTGATAGATATGACTAACTACAATATTGCTTTTGAGGATGGGGTATATGTATTTGAATATCATGATGAATATGGTTTTGTGTTACAGATGGAGTCTCAGTTGAGAAGCTCCGATATAATATTAAAGAAGCAATGCAACTTTATTTTGAATGAGTAAGTGATATTAAATGAACCACTATTGCTAATGATTGGGTGTTTAAAATGCCAGTAAATTTATCATTTTCTCCTGATTCATATGCCTTTAACCTATAATTGTATTAATTTCTGTACATATCTTAATATATACAGTATGGGAGAGTAATTCTTTAATATTCACATCAAGGTTATAAGCATCAATCCAGTTTCAGGTAGAAGTATCAAGAAATACCCTATAATCTGAATCAAGTCACTCAGGTATAACAATTTGTTCTATATCATGTTTTTCATCATCTATTTGATGCCGGATCAATCTGATTGTATATTCGAATGGGTCAGCTTCAGGTCTTGGAAGATTATAATATCCGGTATAATAAACTTTTTTTAATGTTTGTATTATATTTGGTCACTGATACTTAGGAAAATATTTAATCTGACGTTTGAATGAGTCGACTCGCTCTGCAAAGCTCTTAACACAATATCAATCTTTACACAACTGTGGTGTAGCTCATTACGGATCTGATCAATTTTTTGTTGTAGTGATATATTTTGATGTAAATTATTTGTGATAACGTTTGCTGCTCATCTGATATACGAGTTTATGAGTATATTTGTAGTGAATAGATAGTGGCTTTTTGTGGGAGTCTTTAGAACAAGCATGATTAGCTACTTTCACTATAAGCAATATATTGATTTTCTATACGAATAATAATAAAAAATGCCCGATAGGGCAAAATGGGGGCGGGAGGAACGAAGTGAAGGGCAAGCGATAGCGATTATATTTTGTATAAACAAAATTAGATCTTTTTTTTATAAGAGTATTTCGAAATAAATGCATATGCATTTTTACAATCGTTTTCATTAAACGCTTCCGTATGATTATTGGTAGTTATTGTGAGTGTCTTTATTCAATTTGTACTTTCTGAAAACATAAACTCCGTTACCTGAGCAGTCTTGTATGGTTGTTGCCATGCTGAAGGTAATATGTCCCAAGCTTCCTGTGGAGACAATCATTGTGATCATCATACCAGACTAATTAACAACGATTCTATAGTAGTTTGATGAGTGCCAACAACCATATCTTGTGCTCAAAAATCAAATGTTTGACCAGCTTGTTGTGCTTCTTGAATACCAAGCTCTGTCAAATCATTATTTTTTCTATGTCCGTGTCTCATAGCAATAATTTTAACTTCATTTTGCGTGTCAAGTTTATCAAATCATTTCAACAATAATTTTAGTCTCTCTTGAGAGACCGTATAAGGATTACCGGATTTCAATGATCACTGTAAAAACAATCTACAAGCCCTATCTTGTATATCAAGTTCAGATAGATCTTTATGTTCTATCTGATCTTTCATTTTTTGTAAGATCTGTTTATATTCTGTCTCTACTTTCGACCATCATCCTCACTCTCATAAGAGATTATAATAGAGATTATTTTTCACACGACTAAGTTGTTTATCCTTTTGATTAGCATAGTATATTATTTCTTCTTGTATCACTTCTTGCCCTGTAGCACTTTTATATGCTTCAGACACAGTTTTTTGTACTCTCTCAGTGGGTGATGTAATAATTTTTGACATATCTATATGCTCACATTATAAAAAGTCTTGGATTTTTTTACGATAATATTTTATTTGTCAAATCTATGATAAGATTCTCACTACACCATTATCAGCGTCTATTTCAACTAAATCTCCATCTTTAAGGATTTGGGTAGCAAACTTGGTACCTATAATACATGGTTTATTGAGTTCACGAGAAACAATAGCAGCATGACAAGTAATTCATCACTCATCAGTAATTATTGCTTTTGATTTCTTCATAAGAGCTACATATTCTGGACGAGTCATGCCTGTAACTAATATTTCATCTTCTTTAAACAAATCGAAATGGTCTTGTGAGCGAATTACTCTAATAATTCATTGTGTATGTCACTTATTGCCAATTTGTCATTTAATTTCCTTATTATTTTCTTTATTGTCACTTAAGAAATAATTATTTACAAGTTTATGATTTTTATCTACAAAATTGTAAGATATTTCTTTTGGTCAACTATATGGAACATATACAATATACTCTTTTTCTCTTTTCTCAAGCTCATCTTTAATAGATGTAATATAATCTGATCATTTTAATAGTTCTTCAAAAGGAAGAATATTTTCAATTAGATTTTTATTTTTTATATCCGCTATATCAAAAAGCTTTTCAGCGATTCTCCATGCAATGGTTATCCCTTTTGCAAAATGATTTTTTCTTTCATCACGCACTCTCATGACAACTTGACAAAAATTAGCAATTTTTTGATCTATATCAGATAAATTATTTTTCCATGCTTCAAATAAAGACTTCTTGTTTGCAAGTTGATTATCCATGACTTTTAATGCATCTCTAGCAAGAGATGGATTTTCTAAATATTCACCATACATCTTTCGTAATTCCCTCTTAACTATTTCAAGAGAACGAACATTTTTATATGAAGTATAGAAATATTGACAGTGTTCAATAAGTTTTTCATTATTACCATTTGCTATAATATAATTGAGAATATCTCTCTTTTGAGCCTTATCAAAAGACTCAGCAATCATATCCGTTGCATTATGCCAAATCGACTCAATACTTTTTTTTGTTATATTTGGATATACTGATTTTGCAACAAGATAACATAAGTCTATATCAAAATAAATTGAAAAATGTGACCACGCATTTGTTGTCCAAAATAAATCAAATGTATTTTCTACAACGGAAAGTAAAGATAACTCCTCTTCTTTTGAAATACGATCGTAAGTATAACTCTTATAGAGATCATCTATAGTGGGGAAATTCTTATAAAACATATCTTCTATATACTGAACATAATCAGTATTTTGCAAATATTCACTAAAAACTTCACTTGCATATTCTTCCCATGCATATTGAGACAGAAAAGTTTGAGTATGTCCATTATGACGAATATTTAAAAGTGTGTATGTTGGTTGTTTTTTAAACACGTTTTTATAATATTTCTTTGTATTGTAACCAGATCAAAGAACAAATAGCGAATAGTTGTTGAGTGGGGGTATGGATTTTGCACCACTAAGTTCTTCGATAAATTTTTGTGCGGGTAATTGATTATGATTAAAATTTAGATTTTCTATTATATTATCAGGGCCTCCCAACGTTGTAATCGGTCTACTCTGAACAATATAGAATTCCCCTCACTCATAAGACCGCTCAATATCACATGGGAAACAATAATGATTCTCTATCTTCAAAATAATTTTTGATAACTCCTGTATTTGATCTTTAGTAAGAATTTGGTCTTTCCCTTTATCTCAAAGTTGGATCCACTCATTTCATCATATATCTGATCTATAGAGTGCTTTGGATTGATGATTGACGTTGATATCTATTGCTCTCGTATCTTTGTGTACGATATAGTTATCAGGCGTAACAGTTCATGACACAATCGCTTCTCATAGACCGTATCATGCTTCTATAATCATCTGATTTCTATTTTCTGTGACAGGATGTACTGAAAATGCAATACCTGACATTTCTGATTGTATCATTTTTTGTATTACAACTGCAACTGAAATATGATCTTTGTTAAGATCCTTTTCAAATCTATAAAAAATAGCTCTTGGAGTAAAGAGTGACGCCCAGCATCTTCTCACTTTTTCAATGAGTGTGCCTCTTGTCACATTAAGAAAACTATCTAATTGTCAAGCCCATGCATGTTCTGCTCCATCTTCTGCTGTAGCTGATGATCTCACAGCGACATACTCTAAGTTTTCTACATCGTAACTAAGATAGATTTCTTTTTCTATCTCTTCAGGTATAGGAAAACTCATAATCAGTGATTGTATGCTCTCTGAAGCTTCCTCAACTGAGGATATAGTCTTATGATTTAGGTCATCTAAAATTTCTTGAATTTGCACGTCCAATCATGTTTTCTTTGTAAAGTAATCAAATGTAGTCGAAAGAACTACAAATCATCATGGAACGGGTATTCATGACTTAATCATTTCCCCTAGTGATGCTCATTTTCCTCACGCAATGAACACATCTTGAGATGAAAGTTGTGATAAGGATTTTACGTATGTCATTTGTATTTAATATAAAGAGATAAAAGTCCTCATTTTACGAAATATATTTTTCGTTGTTGCGATTGATACATAGAACTTTCATAGACAAACCAAAGCTAATGATATAAAATCATTTTAATGTTCTACAACTTTGTCCGTTTGACTTAATCAAGAAAATGAGTCAGAAATTGGAGCACAAGGTCTAATCGTTATCTTTGTTGCTTCTAAAAAAGCCTTATCTATATTAAATATATTTGAAGAAGTGCCCAAAATATCATTTTTTATCGTCAATATGGCTGATTTAACGTAAGATCAAGTCACCTTCAAAGCATCTTGGAATTTAAAACAAAGACATATCTCATTTCAATCTATGATGTACGTTATTTGTTGTTTTGCAATATTTACTTGATTAGCCTTAAGCGTTTTTAGTCACTCAATTAATTGTTGCTTTGTATTTAGAGTTCAATCATTTTTGTACTGTGTGACTAGGGTATTAATGTTTGTTTGTTCCATGAGTAGTAGATAAATTAAAAATTAAAATATAAAATTCATAAACACTTCAGTGATAGCTGTGTTTAATCTAATTAATTGACTCTTATGTAAATATATGGTTTGCATTGTCAACTATTTTGTCTATACTAGTGTGCTGCATGATGCACAACATTGAATTATCCTTATTTTATTTATAAATACTATTATGTTAGAGCAGTTTCTCATATCTATCTGATTTACTACCATCCAAATACAGATCTACTGTGCACTGATCAGACTATGATCCAGTCCCGCCTCTACGATTGCAGATCAGCTTGGGCGTGAGCGTACAAGTACCTACAAACTTATGAAGCAGATGGTAGAACTAGGCTATCTGAATCAGTCCATGCGTCATGGTGCTGCGGTGTTTACTCACATGCCACTGGAGACTCTCAAGCGTATTCGAGATCATCAGGTCAGTCAGACGATGTATGTATCCGATCATTATGATATTGTGGCTCATGAATATGAGCAGATGAGCGTAGCGTCGGCCAATATTCCTCGTATTACGATCAGTCAGTGAGTCAACGGTCTATCTCATACCTTTGATCTGATGGAGCAACTTATTGCACGTCATGGCTTGATTCGTATGACTTGTATTGCGTCAATTACGTTTGAATCGCTTGGTAGTCGTAATCCTGACCTTGATCGTCTGATGACCAAATTTCAATCCACACTGTCACAACGCAAAGTCTCAGTAGATGGGTATTATGCAACAGGGATGTCACTCATGGAGCAGCTACGTACGCATGTATGATCACTAGAGGATTTACCGACGAGCAATGATGCAGTATCGCTGCGAATCGTTGCTGATTATGTGATTGTGATTATGATGCAGTCGCAACCACAGATTATTACGATTCAAAGTAGGCTATATGCTGACTTACTCTTGTTTGTTGCAGGGCAATTGCAAAAACTATAATTTTCTCTTTGTATTTCTTCAATAATCATTATACTTTTATCAAATTAGTAGTTTGACACAAGTTTTCCTACAAATTGACACCTTGTTGTGTCTTTTTTCAAAACCCTCAGTCCTTCGGACAGCTCCTTTATGCTCGATAGAGTACTTATTAATGAGCTACTTTTATTTGTCCTTGTCCTAAATTATGTCTTTTCGTACCGTTGCCATTATTGCCCATGTAGATCATGGTAAAACTACTCTTGTGGATGCTTTGCTCAAGCAGTCATGAACTGTCAAAACTGAAGAATGAGCTGCTCTTATCATGGATAGTAATGATCAAGAGCGTGAAAGAGGCATCACGATTTATGCCAAAAATACATCTGTACAGTATGGAGATCATACGATCAATATCATCGATACTCCGGGACATGCTGACTTTGGGTCAGAGGTAGAACGTGTGATGCGTATGGTAGATTCTGTGATCTTGGTGGTAGATGCGTATGAAGGACCGATGCCTCAGACCAAGTTCGTTCTCAAGAAGGCATTGGAAATCTGACTCAAACCAATCGTAGTTCTCAATAAGATTGATAAGCCAGCAGCCCGTCCAGAATGGGTGATCAATCAACTTTTCGATCTCTTTATTACACTTGGAGCTACTGATGAGCAGGCCGAGTTCCCAGTTGTCTATGCGATTGCCAAGGAAGGCAAAGCGTTTATTAAGCTTGATGATCCTCGTGTAGATATTATACCATTATTTGAAGAGATTATTCGTATTGTACCACCAGCACAGGACAAGTCAGATCAACCACTCCAGATGCAAATTACTAACTTAGGATATGATGAATTTGTCTGACGTCTTGGTGTAGGTCGTGTCAATGCAGGTACGATCAAAGCTGGCCAACAAGTTCAGGTAGTGGCGGTAGATGGTGCTCGCCGTATGGCCAAAATTAGTAAGTTGTATAAGACTGTCTGACTTGGTCGTGTAGAGGTCAAAGAGTGACTATGTGGCGATATTATTACAATTGCTGGTATTTCTGATATTTATGTAGGTGAGACAGTAGGGGTAGTATGAGTAGAGGCATTACCTACATTGACGGTCGATGAACCTACGCTAACGATGGAATTTATTGTTAATGATAGTCCATTTATGGGTAAGGAGGGTAAGTTTGTTACTTCACGCAATCTCAATGAACGTTTGATGAAAGAGCTTGAGACTAATGTGTGATTGCAGATTGACTTCACTGATCCTACTCGTTTTACTGTATCAGGTAGGTGAGAGTTGCATTTGGGAGTCTTGATTGAGACAATGCGTCGTGAGTGATATGAACTTCAAGTGACTGCTCCTCAGGTAATTACTCGTAGAGATGATCGTGGTGTATTGCAAGAACCTTATGAGCAACTTGTAATTACAGTAGACGATACTCAAGTAGGAGCTATTATTGAAAACATTTCCAATCGTAAGGGAATTATGACTGGTATGCATAGTGAGCATGGTCAGACAATGGTCGAGTTTATTATACCTACTAGAGGATTATTAGGATTTAGGTGAGATTTTATCTTACTGACTAAGTGAGAAGGTATGATGTTTCATAGTTTTGATCATTATGGAGAGTGGGCAGGAGAGATTGCAAAACGTGATGTATGATCAATGATTGCATCTCAGTGAGGTAAAGTGATGAAATATGGTGTGTATAAGTTACAAGAAAGAGGACCAATCTTTGTAGAACCGGCACAAGAGATTTATGAGGGTATGATCGTGTGAGAGCATCTCAAATGATGAGATATGGTTGTTAATTTGACAATCAATAAGCAGATGACCAATGTTCGTAATGCTGGTAATGATGATGCAATGAGACTTGAGCCTATTCGTAAGATGACTCTGGAAGACGCACTATGATATATTGGTAATGATGAGTATGTTGAAGTAACTCCAAAATCTATTCGCTTACGCAAAAAGTACCTGACCGAATCTGATAGAGCAAAAGCAAAAAAGAAATAGAGTAGTGTGGATATTATAGTATGGATATTTGCTGTCCATAGCAACATAAAAAATCTGACAGATGTCAGATTTTTGAGTTATAATACTTATCTATTTCGTAATTCAGTTTCTCTTTATGGGAAGACGATGCTCATAGGCCTTAGTAATGTCGCCATAAAATTCCTAGAGATAGTAATAGTACGATCTCGACTACTCTCATTACGTAATCTTGTATCAAGTTCGGTTTGATTGCGACGAGGTCAGCTATCCCAAGCACTATTTACTGGTGTAAGAGTACGAATATCACGTAACATTTCAGGTGTGATAATACTAAATGGTCCAACCATCAGTGATTTGATAGTAGTGCCACTTGTATTATGTCCACTGATTGATATCAAATCTTTAGCAAACATTGGTTTTGTTACCATTTCTGGATTGATAGCAATAGTTTTGCCACGAGGTCATAGTTGCATATAGATGATCGAGGTTGGTGTGGTTGGAGCTTGTGGTGTATTGATTGGTTTAGTGGATGGCTTGATAGGGAGTATTGTTGTGATAGTTGGACTCCTAGGAGTGGTATCTGTTGTAGCAGTAATAGGAGTAAGTGCGCTAGATGATCATCATCCAGATGGAACGGTTGGTATAGTTGCTGACTTATGTAATGCTGTACGATGTAGCATATTATTTGATTCAGTTACAAGAATACATCATGATTCTCACTGTATTGTATCGTATCAGGGTATTCATCATGCTCTTAGTTGGTAGTATCATGGCAGTAGTCAGACAAATGCATATCATCCATAATAGTCGGTAGATGTTTGTTGCACTAAGAAGTTGGTAGGATTAATGCTAGATTCATTTTGCTTACATAGATATAATCATACATTCATTTCATCTACTGTATATTCTCATGATTGTTGTATGAGATCCTTATTCTGATCAAACCAAGCTACTCATTCCAGGCTATAGCCACTTAAACGAGCTTGATAATTGAGCTGATATCAAGGCATAAATGATATCAATATTGGATCTCATTCGCTGGTTGTACGATAGGGATTGCTATTTTCCCATCGATTATCAACAACTCTGATTCCAGTACGAGATGATGCTGAGTATTGTAGTTGATACACACTCAATATCATATCATATGATGCGTCAGATTGTGGATAGTGATTAGTGAAGACGGCTTCAATAACAATATCATTGGCTCATGTTTGGAGTGCAAGGTTAGTAGGAAGTGTGATGTTATTATATAAACATCTAATTCTAATTTGATAATCAACACATCATCATGTGTTTTCATTATTGAGACATTGATATCATTTGCTTGTAGTAGTTTCGATGTAATGCACTTTTTGTCATAGCTCTTCTGGTGTTTTTGCTCCGCTAACGCTGAGAATATCAACACTTCATGGCCATCATGCACAGGAGCTATATTCATTGGTGTTACTATAGTCTATTAATTCAATATCTCCACTACCATTTGGAGTATCTAAGCTACGCCGCGGTTTCCAAAATATAAACGAGGAATTTGTTAGTGTTTGTCATGAGATAGTGGTTGATGTATTGGTAGTCAGATTACTTATTTTGATTGATGATATCATATTATGGAGTAATGACTCTGTTCTGCCAATGATATCTATTGTACCAATATTAATTGATTGTAGTGTATCGATATGTCATATACCAGAATGATAAATAGTAAAGCGATTGGTAGGTACGTAGTCATTTTGAGATCGATTCTGTAGTCAAGTTTGGTAAGAGACTATTGATGGATAATTATTAATTAATGCTAAACTAGCTGGTTCAGTATTTCGATCTTGGATCGACATACAGTTTCATCACTGATTGAGATATTTAAATCATGAAATTTCTCCAACTTTTGTTTGATATGTACCATTTAATAAGCCAGTAAATGCATAAGTACCATAATAGTCTGTTACTGTGGATGCAATAGCATGGTTGGGATTTTCACTATCACAGCGATAGAGATATACATTGACTCCTTCCGCAGTGTGTTCAGTAGATTCGTACTCGTAGCTCATATTATCATCAAAATACACCATTCATTCAAGTGAGTAATTTTGTGTGGTTGCAGTATTACTCAATGCTCCTCTATAGAGCATGAGACTCATTTCATATTTAGTAATTGGATGATCGAAGTTGGGACAGTCTGTTCCGCGGATAATTCCATTATTCTGTGCATAGTCACAGTAGTTCTGATACCAAGGACTTATAAATTGTCCATCATATTTGAATCCGTCTATCATCTTTGCCAGTGCTGTGATCAGTGATGCTTTTGTATAATATGAATTTCACATAAATGATCAATAATTATAACGAGTGAGTCATTTTTGACAAAGCTGTAATACATGAGAACGATATGGCTCTTGTATTGTCTCAAGATTATCAAATTCACAGATATTATAGCTATTTTGTAGTCTATATACTCCGCTTGCATACATATTAATCATTTGAGCTGCTTCCTGATTGCTTATATATGATGTAGGTTGAAATGCATATTCTGTATTATGTGGTGTGAGACCGTTTTCATACATCCAAGCTAATGCTGCTGTAAATTCTGGATCATTGAGGCTGAAAGGACGTAGGGGGCTATTAAATGATGCTGATCATGTATATGAAAGTGAAATACAGTTACTATTGTTATTTGTAAATCATGGTATACCACCAAATCTGACCTGATATGAGCCACTATCAAGTCCTGTAAATGCATATCCACCATAGTAGTCAGTTTGAGTAGATGCAAGTAAGGTATTTGTTGCTATGTTATCATTGGTACACTGATAGAGGTATACATTCATCCCGTCGACAGTGTGTTCTCATGGTTGCTGTATGTTATCTTGATTGATATCAAACCATGTGTCTCCAGTTATGGTTCACTGTGCTGGAACTAATCTAAACTCTGTGGACCAGGATTGTGTTGCATCATTAATGATGGTACATGATTGATCTCAAGTGGTAAGTACATGATATCATGGAATACCTCATGCAACAATACGATATCAATTACCGTCAGGATTGAATGATAGTATTGAGCTACCATAATAGTCAGTACTGCCGGAAGCAATAACTTGAGATGATCATGTTCATTCGCACTGTACTATATACACATTCATACCATCCACAGTATTTTCTCCGCTATTGACTCCATCTTGATTAGTATCAAACCATGCATCAACCATCACTGTGACTTTAGAGCGTAATGCAGTATTAACATTAGTATTCCCACTAAGACAAGGTGAGGTATGATTGAATCAGCTTGCATATATAAATCATGGTATACCACCAAATCTGACCTGATATGAGAGTGTGGGGTCAAGTCCTGTAAATGCATATCCACCATAGTAGTCAGTTTGAGTAGATGCAAGTAAGGTATTTGTTGCTATGTCATCATTAGTACACTGATAAAGGTACACATTCATACCATCAATGGTATCTTCAATAGGAGACTGAATAGTGTCTGCCACGGATTCAAACCATGTATTGCCAGAAATTACTACGGGGGCAAAGATTGTGATAGTTCTTGTCATAATATTAGATATATTTCATGCGCGATCGGTATGGCTATATTCTAATAGATATATTCACGGTATGGCGGTATTAACACTGCCAGAGCTTGCGTTGATGATTGTTCCTGTTCCATCAATAGCGTCAGTCCAATATGCTCCTGGATCAACAAAAGTCATTCATTGTTGAATTCTCATAGTTGATTCTCCGCTAAGAGTAACAAGTGGTGCAACCTCATCTCCTACAATTACTGTTCTCAATATGGAACCAGTATTTCATGAGGAGTCTACATAGTAATATTCAAGAGTATAGATTCATGTATCTTCTCATATCGATCATGAAATCAGGGCTGATCAAGAGCCATCAATAGCGTCAGTCCAATATGCCCCCTGCTCAATATAGTTCGATCATGTTATGATAGTAATTATTGATGCTCCAGTGAGAGTTATAACGGGTGCTGTAGTATCTATGACAGTTACCTCTCTTGTAATAGTAGATGCAGTATTATAAGGTGATATTGAATTATCTGTGTAATTATAGCTAATAAGATATGTTCATGTGATAAATGTGTTGACTGTTCAGGATACTGAAGTCACGAGTCCGGTTCATTCTTCTATATCACTAAATTCTGCCCCAGGATCATTGAACATTGTACCTCACTCAACAATCATTATTCCGCTTCCATATAGTGTGATAATGGGTGCTGGTGGGACAATATGATCAATTGGCACAAGTGTTGCTGGTCAGATAGGATTGTTGAATATGTTGACTGGTGTTAGTCTAAATAACCAACTACCACTAGTTGAAATATATGTGAATCAACTACCACTCTCACCAGAAAAGATACTAAATTGTTGGAAACTTGATCATTCAATATTTTCTCTTCTTTCAAGAATGACACGATGATCACCACTTAAAGCATTCCATGTGATTGTATAGTAGTTATGGTCTAGTGGATGAGATGTAAAGGTCACTCAGCTGAGTGATATTGCTGTTGGATTAGATCATGAGTCTTCTCAAACAATAAATGTCCGCTCAATAGATTCAGGTAAAACGCCAGCGTCTGTAAATCGATTGACTGATTCTTGTGCTAATTGTGTATCAGCTTGATCGCTCCATACAATTGTAGTATTGTTTGGTAGTATACTGATTGGGTATTGGTGATAATCAAGAGGAGTACCATTATTTAATGAAATATTAAGGTAGTTTCCAGTTTGCATATTTCACGTAACATCAGCAATTAGCTCAATGATATGATTACCAGGACTCAATATTAATCATGTATTCAGTGATCAGCTCATAATACAGGTAATGAGATATCATTGTGTATTACATCGAACATTATCTCACATAGGAACACTATTGATATGTAGTGTATGATTTGATACTTCAACGCCCTCAGTGAGTTGGCCAAAGGTAAGTTGATACAGTGATACATCTCCTCACTGAGATGTGAGTTGAAACTCGAAAATAGTAGCTCATGTTTGTTGTGCAATTGTACTAAGATTGTTGTTTACTCATGTAATAATTTGAGTAGCAGAAGCATTGATCCATGCTTTTCTGATAATATGTTTTTGATAAATAATTACATTGAATCCAGGAGGTAGGATCGACTCATCAATTGTATTGGTAATGATTGTTGTGTTTAGTGTACCATTTACTTCGATGAATGTGTTAGTTTCAAGTAATCATAATCTCACGATTTTATTGGTTTGCGAGGAGTTGGTAATAGCTCCAGGAACATCAATAGATAGTGTAATTTGATGAGGATCGTCATCTGACACAGCTAGGGGTGAGCTAAGAGCGATTGTTGTGATTCCACTTGTTAGAAGTCAGCTTCCAATAATAATTCACTCATGCCACAAACTAATTTCTACACCATCTCATCATGTTGATATAAGAGGGCAGTCTGTATTATTGATACATCCTAGTGTTTCATCGTTAACAATAGTAGCATAAAAGTTGTCAACAAGATTAACGAAGGAAAGTTGTTCAATGAGTCATGGACTTGTTGATGCAATGCTCATAGTACCAATAATAAGCCCACTTGATGGGTTGTCTATCCGTTTTGTTGAGGGGGTAGATTGTGTGATATTAGCAACAGCTTGATTTTCAAGAATATCGATTCTATTTCATGGGACATCAAGAAGGATAGATTGCGAACTCATATTGGTATCGTAAAAAACCCAATCTCATCATACAAATCTAAAGTCATTTCCAATGATTGATCAGCTATATTGGATAACTACTGAGAGGGTATGAGTAGTTCATCATGATAATGCTAGATGTAGACCAGTGACGATGAGTGGGTCCGTAGCACTAATTGTGCCAGTACTAATGGTGACACCATATTCATCCAGGATGATAATTTGATGAGGTATCTCATATCATCATGAACCGATACGACTATCTCCAATTTGTTGCAAACGAAATGATTGCAGGTTCATAGTTCATGCAGGATTAGTGGTGATGTCTACAGCATATCATGTAAACAATCCATTATTATATTCGATTTGCGTAGCTTGAGGATTGAATGGTATAATTGTTGTGACCTCGGGATTGGTACTTGTAAATATTGCTGAGTTGATAGGTCACCCAATAATGCTTGATGATTCAATAGGGATACTTTCATCCGTTGTCAATCATGGAAAACTATCTGACCCAATAGAGAGTTGTATTTGTTGTCACGGTGCTATAAATCCTGTGCCAATAGTTTGTATCATGACATCAAATACTTGTGGTTCGGCAGGCAGTGTAATAGGGGCAAAAGAGATTTCATAGATACAATTTGATCCACTAAGGTACGGCGTGGTATCTTCACCAAGAATTGTACCATTATATTGGATAGAAACTTTGGAGATCGTGTCTATCAGATATGTAGGATCAGTACATTCTGTAGTAACACCATTTCATCCAATGATAGTGATTTGGTTATAGGTCAATGAATGAGTGGAATCTACTGTAAATGTCATTCAGGTAGATATAGTATTGTATGGACCTATTACACCATTAGTAATCGTGTCAGAGCGACTAATTTGTACCAACCCTCCTTCAGCATAGGTAGGCGAATAGAGAATGATACTATGAAACGAGCTGAGCACTAGTCCTGTGAGCATAGTATATTGCATTACTTTTGAGATGATTTTGTTCATGGAGTACTGATACGATATAGATAAATAATAGATTTGTAATACTACAAAAAAAACTATACTAAGTATAGTTGTCAAGTAGTAAAAATTCTAATTAATGGTTTTTTATAATATCTTATGAGTTGACATTATTTATATATTATAATATATTAGATTTTTATTAGTGATTTCATCGTTGACCTATGTTTGATCAATACCAAATAATCGCTCCATGTCCTTTTTTTGTACAATTCACTGGTCAAGCAGTCTTTTGGCATATGACTTCATTGAGATCATTCACGAATTTGCAGATGTTTCTATCGTGGAGTCTATTTGTTTGAGTTCCCTTTTTTTGATATTATTTCTGACTGCTGTGGTGTTAATCATGAGTTCATATACTCCTACGCGATTTTTGCCATCAGCTGTTTTTACCAAATACTGACACTGTGCTCCAAGGAGGCAGTCTGCCAACCTATCCGCAATAATTTGTTGTATTTCTGGTTCAAAGAATCAGATATATCTATTGACTGTGGCTGCTGCAGAGCTTGTGTGAAGGGTTGAGAATACAATATGTCATGTTTCTGCCATATTGATTGCAGCTTCAGCGGTGTGTTTGTCACGAATCTCTCCAATGAGAATGATGTTGGGGTCTTGTCTCATTGCTGACCTTAGTGCTGCTGCAAAACTGTCAGTATCGAGTCATACTTCTCTTTGTGTGATCAACGATTTGCTTGGTGTAAACATAAATTCAATTGGATCCTCAATTGTGACAATATGACTATGTCTTTGATCATTTAGGTATTGTAGCATTGATACAATTGATGTTGATTTACCACTACCAGTAGGTCAGTTTACGAGATATAGTCATGCTTTTTTGTGGAGAATGTTATCTTTGACGCTTTGTGCGATATCTTGATACATGAGTTCTTCAAGATGTTTTGCTTTGGAGTTGATTTTTCTCATAGCGATACTAAGCTTTCCAAGTGATAATGCTACATTCACTCTATATGATGGACCTTTGGGCACAGTATAAGAAAAATCCATATCTTTGGCGTTCCAGAATTCTGATACTCTTCTTTGGTCGTGATTGAGAAGAAATACAAGAATTTCAGTTACATCTTCCTGTGTCATAGTGGCTCGCTGTGTCTGCCTTGCGATATCACCATTTTGACGAAAGATGATCGGTTCTCATGCTGCAATATGAATGTCTGATATGGTTTCTTCTTGTGCAAGAATTTTAAGAATTTCACCAAAGTTAAGCTGCATTATATAGAATAAAAAGTAAATACTACAAAAAGTATAGTGGTATGATGTAATTTTGTCAAATAGAGAGAATAGTATTCTATTGTTCTGACTTAATATCGAGTTTGGATACGACTGATGATAATACGAGTGACATAAATAAGAAACTTGTACACATCTGTAGCATACTCAACACATATCACCATGTGCCATGCACAACAATATCTCCATATCATACAGTAGCAAATGTGGCAATTGAGAAATGCAATCATTGTATCGTAGATGTAATAAGCTCACCACTAACACTGTGCTGTAGACTTGATGTACCAAGATAGAATATTGCAAATGACATCACAATCTCCACCATATTGATACCAAGGAGAATGATATTACGTCTGAGATTGGGATTTTTATGGTGTATTTTATTGAGAATAATGATACCAGCTAGATAGGTAATCAGATCTGCTATAAAATATCAGGTAATGAGCAATCATCGTCGGTATATTCATCGTTGATTGATAAGAATGAGTCATAGAATAAGTACCTTGAGAATCACATATTCTTCAATAAGTTTATGCTTCATACGATTGCTACGAATATCAGCATAATGGCGTATCCAAAAACTCGGAAACAGTAGTTTAGCGATCAAAATAATCATCATTAGTCATCTTTCTACTCAGCGAAATCATCATGGATGTGTTCTATGCCATAGTTGTCTCAATGTGGTCAGATGATCTTGGATCTGGTAGTGCTGATGGATCATGGATGGGTTGTATGATGATATAAATGTATAAGGTAAATATAGGCAGTTATGTTAATGCTAGTGTACTATAATATAGTCTTTATAAGAATTTATTTCATAAATGGATATTATATATTTAATTATAAAAAAAGTCAATTTTATTTATAATAATATTGATATCTATTACAAAATGAGTATTATGATATTACACTAAATAAAAAGATAATGAAAACACAAGAGTTATGGGAAAAAATCGGACTTATAGTCCTTGTTACGTTGTGCTATCTTGGTTGTACACTGTTTGTGTCTCAACCGACTGTATTTGAAATTTCTCTGTTGCTAGTGTTTTCGCTAGCTATCTCCATGATTGTCATTGAGCTTGATCCAAATAGCTATTTGGTATGGCCACTAGGTATCATCATTGTTATTTTTTCCTTAATTGGACTAATTAGAATTTTTTTGGAGTATACAAAATCGTATTTGCAACTTCGAACATTTGAAAAGATGCTAGTGTCTATGACATCTGGAATGATGATTTCGATGCTTTTAGTCATCATGATGGTAGGATTTATGATTTATCGTAAGCGACAAATTGTCAACGCATCAGATGATTCACAAGAGGAAGAGGATGCTGTTTCATAGTAACAAATAATAGATCTTCTGGTTATAGAAGGTCTATTTTATTATAAAAAGTATGTGATATTGATGTTTTGTAAATCATAGTATGTTTTCCCATATTTTATACTTGAAAAATACTATCACTCATATACTATTACATATTATTTCATTGATTAAGTCCTAATGTCCAAAAAAATTATTACCTCAGCCCTTCCTTATCCACATGGTAGGCTGCACCTTGGTAGAGTAGTGTGAGCCTATTTGCCAGCTGATATCTATGCGCGCTGGTGCCGTGCGATGGGAGATGATGTGATCTTTGTATCTGGTACAGATGATCACTGAGTTGGTATTGAGATGGAGGCTGATAAGCTCGGGTGGACTTATTCACAGGTTGTGACTCATTATCGTGATATATATTATGACAATTTTCGCTCACTTGGTATTGAGTTTGATTTATTTGATGGGACAGATACGCCAGAACATGAAGTAGTCAGTCATGATTTTTTTGAAAAGATTTATCAACAGTGATTATTGCTTGAACAAGTAAGTGAACAAATGTATTGTGATATATGTGAGAAATTTCTTCCTGATAGATATATCAATGGCATCTGTCCTAAGTGTAGTGCTGATTGACAAAATGGTGATCAGTGTGAAAAATGTGGAAGCATGCTGACTCCAGAAGAACTGATTAATCCAACTTGTAAGACATGTAAAGGTACAAGTCTGATGATGAAACCTACCAGGCATCTACAATTTCAGCTTCAGATGTTGCAGGGAGATGTGGCACAGTGGCTGGAAACCAAAAGAGGAGAGCGAAAGGAAAATGTCGTTTCAACTGCATTGGACAAGTGGATCAAGGATGATCTCAAGCCTCGTGACTATACCAGAGATGTAAAATGTGGCATTAGTGTTCCTCTTACTTGATATGAGGATAAGACGATTTATGTATGGTTTGAAGCGCCATTGGGTTATATTTCAATCACACAGCGTTATTTGAATCAGATGAAAGAGCAAGGATATGATAGGGGTGAATTGAAGGATTGGCGACAAAATCCAGATTGTGAATTGATTCATTTTATTGGTAAGGATAATACAGTATTTCATAGTATCTCACGACCTAGTCAGATTATTGCATATAACAAGATATCGGATACTACATATATTCTTCCAACTCAAATTCCAGCTAATGAGTTTTTGAACCTTGAGGGTAAAAAATTCTCTACTTCTCGTGGATATGCAATTTGGGTAGAAGATATTGCTCATGATTTTGATCCAGAGTTTGTCAGATATTATCTTACCACAATTATTCCAGAGACATCAGATAGCAATTTTTACCGAAAAGAGTTTCAAGATACATCCAATAATCTGACTGATGTTGTGTGAAATTTGGTATCAAGACTCACAACGCTCCTCATCAAATACAATACTGGAGTAGTGTTGAATATACATGATATTGATCTATCAGATATCGATCAGGCTCTTATCCACCAAGTCAGTCAGACCCGTGATAGTATCATCACGTCAATGTCACAGTTTCGTATGAGAGAGTGATTGTCGAGTTGTATTGATCTGTTTCGTATGATCAATAAATACCTCAATGACACTACTCCATGGATTGTGGCCAAGACAGATTCTACTCATGCCGCTCAGATGGTATCCATAGCATGTTATGCACTAATAGGAGGCGCTCAGCTCTTGTTGCCATTTTTACCTACAACAAGCACAAAGATCTTATCGATATTTGCGGTCTCGCAACTACCATATCATGAGATTGATCCTTGGAACTTGGACATGCCATCAGATCGTCCTATTGTGCCTCTAGATTGATATCTGTTTACTAAGATTTCAGATGAACAGATACAGTCTGAGATAGATAAGTTGCAAACTATCATGATTCATGCTTAATATTGACTTGACTTATTATATGATATAATTATAAGGAAATAGTATTTTATTTAGTAATCAAATAGTATTGATGAGCACACGCACAACACCCGAATCAATAACACCTAATAATCTAGTAGTATTGTGAGAGATTAAACTAGGTACATTGAATGAGGATACACAATTCGAAACAACTAGTACAATGTATCATAATTGATGAGAGTGACCAAAGCCTTTAAAAAAAGATGACTATGGTATTTCTTCCAAAGGTACTATTACGCTTAAAGAAATCATTGCTCAGCAACCTTCCCTCACGATTAAGTGATTATTTGAAAATATAAAGATTGAAAAAAGCAATGAAAATTTTGGTACTCTTTTTGATGCACTTACGGCGGCTCTTGGTACTGAAACGCTACAATGTAGTGTCATAAGAAATACATGAATGTGGCCTCATGTTGAATCCTGTAATAGAGACGAGTTTGTTACGTTGTTGAGGCGCTCATTCAAGATGCTGTGAACAACTCAAGGTAGTCTCATACTTAGTGAGTTTTATGAGTGAACTAATACAGAACTTGCCAATACACTAGCTGCTAATAGCAATAACTAGTATGCTACCCAAAAAATCATGTTTCATACTGAGCAGCCTCTAAGGCTGCTTCTTTTTTGTTACGATTACTCATACTATGTTCGACAAATTCTTCAATAGTGTACTGATAGTGTTCTCCATCAAGATAAAATTCGAGATATTTGATGAAATATAGTAGGATTCATAGTGTCATCTCAACATCTCATTTACAGTATTTTTTGACTTTGTTGAGGAGTGCTTTGTCTCAGGTTTTTTTGTACTCGAGGAGGAGCTTGGCTCATTCCATACCACCTCATTCTAATACTTTGACCAATCATACAAGTCATGTGGCTACTTTATTTAGGCCAATTCTACGATTGGCAATATTTCGTATAAACATAAATAGATCAATCGATTTATTATTGAGGTATTCAATTTCATCATCTCCTAGGCCTGCATTGTATGCAATGACTGGATTGTCGAATGCGAGGTTATTGAATCCAACAATATATCCATCAAATCACATACAAAAATCTACAAACTTTTTCAATCACTCTGGTCAGACATATTTAAAATTTTTATGAAAATCATCGTTAGTGTCAGTAGAGACAATTGCGTATCACAATTCAAATTCCAGTCCTCTCAAATCATTGGTTGCATACAGGGTTTCAATATCGTAGACTACATATGGTTTGCCCAGGATGGTACGGAATTCGCCAGATTGATATGCTTGTGTGATGATTTCTAGAACTGACTTATTGTTTTTAGTGATTTTGCTGGTATCTTTTTTGCACAATGTATTGAGTGCATTGATTCAGTCTGCATCGAGTACGAGTTCAATTTTGTCTTTTTCATCAGTAATGATGAGTGTGCCATTGTTGTGTTTGATGCATCTAAAGAGAGGTTCACTTCACTGTCGATAGATGACTTCATTGCCTTGTTTGAATAGGACTTTGAGGAGATCTTTGAACGTGTAGACGCGTTCCTTCTTGAATATGATCTCAAGATGATGAAGGAATGTGTTAGAAATTTCAGTTAACTGAGCAACAGTAAAGCGTTTGTACATCAAAAATAACAGATACAAGTATAAAATAGCATTCTATGGAACATGGTAATGTGCTGTGTATGTCGGTGTCTCTTGGATACTCACAGAAATAATAGTGCATAGTTGTGCCATGAGTTGTTGACTGTGGTATACAAGATGTTCACATAGTTGTTCGGTGGTAGGGGCTTGACTAAATCAATATACCTTCATTCATTGTTGTGACAAGTATGTTCAGATGGGATCATCCTGATGACACAAAAATCCATGATCTCGATGAGTGTCAACTCGTCATTTGATACGATGCATTTCTTTAAAATCCATCACTGGTAGGTGCGCATGTTGCTGTACCACGATTGTTACATGAAAATTGTGTCCATGAATATTAGTGGCACATACAGGCATATGATCCATCCCATAGAGGCGATGAGCTGCATTAAAATGAAAGTTGTATGAAAGAGTTGTCATCATTCAGTATATTACGAAGTATGGAGATAGTCTTTAATAACTGGATTATCTGAGTGTTGGAGTTGCTGGAGTGTTGCTTGATATCATAGATTGATGATTGTTTCTGCTTTGTCAAAATCAAGCAAATGATATGCATCCAATTCACGTGGTTGAACAAATAGGTGACAATGATGAGCCTTGGTGACAACAGCTTGATTGAATGAGATAGTGAGCGCCCTGCTGATCAGTTCTTGTGTTTTTATACTACGATCTACGCCTTGATAAGGATTAACATCAGATCAAATGATAATATCGCATTCAAGAAGAGGTTCAAGAGGGAAGTTATTGGCAATTCCGCCGTCAGCAAGAAGCTGTCATTCATATTTGATGGGATCAAATAGTCAAGGAATTGCAGCAGAAGCCATGACAAGTGGCACAATATCTCATTGATGGTAGCTTGTGCTGATTCATTGACTCATATTTGTGACTGAGATCCAGGTTGGTATCGGTAATTGTTCAAGGCGCTGTTGTGGTAGGTGTTCGAGGATCTGATGTAGATATTTCATACTAAGTAGTCATTTTTTTTGTGACTTCCAAAATTCCAGCCAATCAGGTAAGATTTGTTTTCGTCCTAATGTGGTGGCACTGTGGATCATATTCTCTACACTGTAGCCACTTGCATACAATACCGCAATGATTGCTCACATACTTGTGCCGGAGACATGAGTAGGAATGATATGATGTTCTGCAAGTGCTTTGATGACTCAGATGTGACTCAATCATCTCGCTCATCATCCACTAAGACATAGTCAGATTGTTTTATGTTTTGTAGTAAATGGTCGCATAGTAGTGGCAAAAGATGTAGTCAGTGATATGATTAATGTTATTGATCAATATGTGATGATGTATGATGTACTAGTGATTTAGTGACAACCACATCATCCGCCACAGCATGATCAAGTGTCATCGTGATCATCATCACGATAATCATCCATATCGATACCTAGCATGATGACGTCCTGAATAGTCATTCTTCATGTATGACCTAGCTGCTTCATTGTGTCGCGATCTCTGACTGTGACAGTGCCATCTTCGAGTGTCTGATGATCAATGGTGACGCAGTATGGAGTGCCGATCTCATCTTGTCTACGATACCTCTTACCAATACCACCGCTACTATCATATTCGCAAGTATAGCCAGATTGGCGTAGGATTGATTGGAGAGATTTTGCTTTGGCTACCATCTCGTCAGATTTTTCTAATAATGGTAGTACCGCAAATTTGACTGGAGCCAAATCAAATGGAAATCTGACTACAATACGTATGTCTTCAGTAGTTGTACCATCAGAGTTTTCTTTGATAAGGGTTTCTTCGTCATAGAATTCAAGCATTGTTACCATAACTTGCCTACCCAATCCCCAAGAAGCTTCTATACACCATGGAATATATCTTGCGCCAGTTTTAGGGTCTACATATTGCATATCTTTTTTGCTATACTCTTGGTGTTGACGGAGATCAAAATCAGTTCTATTATGAATACCCTGTACCTCACCAAATCACCATGGGAAAGCATATTCTACATCAGTAGCAGCAGCTGCATAGTGAGCGAGTTTGTCATGATCTTTGAATCTGAGATGTTCTGGATTGATGCCGATGACCTGTGTCCAATACTCCCATGAGTCAGCCTTCCACTGATCAAAGAATTTCATTGCTTCCTCTGGATCTGCAGGGACAAAGTATTCGATCTCCATTTGCTCAAATTCACGAGTACGGAACAAGAACTGACCAGGAGTAATCTCATTACGAAATGCCTTACCGATCTGAGCAAGACCAAATGGGATACGGTTTCTCGTCGTATCACATACCATCTTAAAATCAGTAAAGAGCGACTGACATGTCTCAGGTCTCATATAGACCTTGTTGGCATCATCTGCTACTGGTCATAGGTGTGTATCAAGCATGAGATTGAAGTTTCTACACTCAGTCCAGTCAGCAGGTTTGCCGGTGTCGGGGTTGTTTGGTATGAATTTGGTGATGAACTGATACATACCATCATTTCACCATGATTCTGGTGACATGTTACGAGCAAATCAAATTCAATTACCGTCTACCATAATCTCAAATTCTGTTTCAGCATAGTCTCTAAGCTCCGTAGGGTTATTTTTTAGATGCTCATAAAATTCTTCAGGAGTCTGAGTAGGAGAAGTAAAAATTCACTTTTTTGCACTATTGAGTGAATTTTTTTCTTCTGCACGAAGCCAGTTTTCAATATATGCTTCAATAATCTTATCAGCTCTAAATCTCTGACCAGTATTCTTATCATCAATCAGTGCATCTGCAAATGATCCTACGTGACCACTGGCTACCCAAGTGGTAGGGTGAGCAATGATCGCTGTATCCATATAGACTACATCATCTCTGTCAGCAGTAAAATGCTTGACCCATAGGTCTGCAATATTCTTCTTGAGTACTGCGCCATATGGACCATAGTCCCATGCATTAGCGAGACCGCCATAGATATCTGAGTTTGGATAGACAAATCATTTACGTTTTGCCCATGAGACGATGGTTTCGAGTGGGAATTGCTTGCTTGAGTTCATAAGGTTTATAAAGTGTATAAAGTTGTAAGGTTTTTTTATTTATAAATATCTCAGCGAGAGTCTGCGTCATAACAATAGATTAAGATTTTGTCTTCAATAATGTCATATAAGAATCTATATTTTCATATTCTGAGTCTATATCATTGCTTGGGCTTACTGAGTTTTTTGATATAATGGGATTGTTTATAAACTAAAAATCACACCTTCCAAAATATCCAATTCCTGTTTAATTACAAGTACAACATCAATATTTGTGTGTAGATTGAGAGATTGTCAATATTATTATTATATCTGACTTTTGCTGTCGTGATGAGTTGTTGTGATAGTGGTTCTTTTTTTGATTGTTGGGGTGTTTATTGGTAGAATATGGTATGAAGGGGCTATTGTAGTTATTATGACGTTTGGCCTCATGCAGTATTCTCTTTTTATCATACTATATGATACATATGAATTGACGTTCTCTATATAGCTATGCCAAGCAATCATTGATTTTCTGAGCATTATTGTGATGGTGATTAATCGCTCTAGTATCATTTGCTGATGCCAATACTGGTGTCCGATCCTCCCTCCCTATCCGATTTAGATCCAATACATGAATCACTCTTAATGGATGATGAGTACAACAATGGAACAATCAATGATATAGATGATCCTTTATCTCTCAAAGATGACGAA
>Ga0075154_10000276_pt1 | contig 45652 bp, 36 predicted proteins | sample JI71714BDNA_FD_70965 | JGI IMG/M metagenome (GOLD analysis project Ga0075154, IMG submission 70965) | Wastewater effluent complex algal communities from Wisconsin, to seasonally profile nutrient transformation and Carbon sequestration -... | ecosystem: Engineered > WWTP > Effluent > Algae... | reverse complement strand
GATCAGTATAATCCCGCTGGATTAACATGGCGGCTTTCAGCATCCCGTGCTGCAACTGCTCGATTTGCGTTTGGGGAATCTTTTGTAAATCATGGAAGATCAAATCGTAGGCTGGAATAAATCGTTGAAATTCAGGGGGCAGATCAGGGAATAACTCAGGGAGTAGGGCCAATTTCCACTTCTTTTTTCCATGATAATAGACCATTGGGATAATCAATTCTACCGGTTTTTGATTTTTTACTTGGCTCAAATATCCTTCAGCGAGATAGCTCAGCACCTGAAAAACCACGTGTGGGTCGCGGTAAGATTTGTGTTCGAGCAGCAAACAAATCTGAATGGAACCTCGGGTGGTCTGTACTCGCCAGACCAGATCGGAGAACTTGGATGTCAGCTCTGCACTGACGTAGGAGGTGGAGAGTGGCTGGAGGGTATCGAGTTGTATGTTTTTGGTGAGTTGAACGGGCAAGAATTCTTCAAAAAAAGCGCGGGCTACCTCGGAGTCCGACAACCACTCCTTGATGAAGTTGTCGTGAATGTGATGTTTTTTCATGGCCGTATTGAAACGTGATCCCCAAAGATAAAAAGCAGGGAATTGAAACGATCACATGAATCGACTATAAACGGGTAAGGTGGATTTCCTCTTATCTCTCAACACTCATCACTACCTCAAATTCTTCCGGATTTATGCAAGTAAGGGTAAAGACCACGTGTGGGTCGCGGTAAGATTTGTGTTCGAGCAGCAAACAAATCTGAATGGATCCTTGGGTGGTCTGTACTCGCCAGACCAGATCGGAGAACTTGGATGTTAGCTCTGCACTGACGTAGGAAGTGGAGAGTGGCTGGAGAGTAGCGAGTTGGAGGTTTTTGGTGAGTTGAGCGGGCAAAAATTCTTCAAAAAAAGCGCAGGTTTCCTCACTCACCCCAACGCCAATACATTTTTGAAAAATAATTACATTATTTTTCAATTGTGCAACTTTTCACCCTAGTTCGTCGTTTTACTATCATACGACACAAAAAGACCGCTTTCGCATCTCGAAGGCGGTCTTTTTCATTTCCATCCATCCTAACATTCGGTTTGTTTACCCATGTCTACACCCAAAATTTGGCAAACTGCCGCCGATATTGCTATTTTGGGAACCTACCTGTATACACGCATGAACCAAGACTTTCTTTCCTCGTACTACCACGAATTCAAAGAACCAGCTCTGACGCACCGCCGTTTCAAGCACCGAGACATTGTTCCGTTAATCAAGACATGTGGATTTCCACAGGAAAAAATCGGAGAATCGACGGAGGGACGTTCTATACACCAAATCCAAATTGGGCAAGGACCCACGCCCATCCTGTTATGGTCCCAAATGCATGGGGACGAACCCACGGCCACCATGGCCTTGTTTGATTTATTTCGCTTTTTCAAATCAACCAACCCCATCTTTCAAGAACTCCGGGAGCTCATCACCAAGGAACTCACCCTGTATTGCATCCCGATGCTCAATCCTGATGGTGCAGAACGGTACACCCGCCGAACGGCTTTGCAAATCGACATGAACCGCGACGCACTGGCCCTCCAGTGTCCGGAAAGTCGACTTTTGAAGCAGCAACAGCAGCGTTTGATGCCCACCTTTGCCTTCAACCTCCACGACCAAGGCACGCGCTACAGTGCTGGTGCGACCGACAAGCAAGCCACCATTTCCTTTTTAGCCACAGCGTACAATCCAGCAAGGGAATGGAATGAGGTACGAACGCGCTCGCGCCAGGTCATCAGTGGCATGAATGCCTACCTCCAAACCTTAATCCCCGGACATATTGGCCGGTATTCCGACGAATTTGAACCCCGAGCTTTTGGCGATAACATACAAAAATGGGGCTCTAGTCTGATTTTGGTTGAATCTGGTGGCTACCGCGATGACCGGGAAAAGCAGTTTATTCGCCAACTGAATTTTCTCGCCCTCCTCGAAGCCCTGAGGATCATTGCGAAGAAATCCTACGGACATTATACCTTAGCCGATTACGAAAATATCCCTCAAAATGGCCGATCCATTTACGATTTGATCCTTCGGGATATCGCCTTCACGTACCGAGGACAAACCATCCGGAAGGATATCGCCGTAAATGTGTACGAAACCACCAAAGCCACTTCGCCGTTTTATGATGTGTATGGTACGGTAGAGGAATTGGGCGATTTATCCACATTTTATGGAATCAAAGAGCTCCCACCACAGAATTTGGCTTTTCGGTCGTTAAAAGAATACCCTGCTTTGGCACAACGGGTCAAAGGGAAAACCCTACCGATGGGAAGTCAGTTATATGGACGCCCCGCCAACTTTGCCTTGGTCGAGGGGAATACCTTGAAATACATCGTACTGAATGGACAACTGGAAAAAATATAGTATTGCCCTGCTTTTCTGTTGTGGGTTGTCTTCAACGGTGCAAGCGCAACAAAACAAACCCTTGTATGGTCAGGTGATTGACCAAGATACCCGCCGACCTTTAGCGGCCATTACGATTGTAAATAAACGCACCAAACAACGCACGACAACCAATGACTCCGGTGACTTCTTCATTTGGGCTAGCCCAGGTGATTCGGTCTTGACTTCCGCTATAGGCTACGCTGATGGGGGTATTTGGGTGGATGGGATCACTAAAAAACCGGTTATTCCCCTCAAGCGAACGGCCATTCAACTAGATGAGGTGGTGGTTCGGGAAAAAAAATCAGAAAACCTCCGAAAAGAGATCGATTCGTTTTTAGCCAATCCCTACGGATCCCAAGAGATTCGGCAAGAAATTATGCGGAATATGATTAGTGCCCAACCTACATCTCCGGGCTTGGGTATATCCGTAGACGCAATCTATGATTTATTTAGTAAGGAGGGAAAGAGCAAACGCAAACTCGCGGACCTTCAGATGGCGGATGCACGCAAATATTATGCTCTTTTACGGTATAACCCCTCGTTGGTCAGCCACATCACGGGTTTGAAAGGCCCACAGCTTGAGGCATTCATGCGGTATTGCTTTTTAACCGAGGATTTTATTTTGCGCGCAACGGATTACGAGTTGACCTATGAAATCAACCAATGCTTGCGCGACTTCAAGAAGTAATGTCAGAAGAAAAATCCGAAACGCAGGCTTAGCGGCGAATTACGTCCACCCAAACCCTGTGGACTAACAAATCCATTCAAAGGATAGCCTAAATTATACATAATCGCCAAGAAACTCCCAGCTTGTCCGCCTTGGCCTTGGTAGAAGCCCACGCCAACCAGCGGAGAGCCACCCCACCGGAGGGTGGCACGGTCATTGAGCGACACCAGTGGATCATAGGAATAAAACTGGTCGGTGCGGGCCCGCATCCATTCGTATTCACCATGAACAAATATAGATCGCCAAACGGCTTGCCGAACAAAGAGGCGTGGGCCCACCGAGATATCAGCCGGAACACCACCACCTCCTTGATAAATGAATGTTCCACCAAGGCCGGCTACAGTTCCGCGGGATGTGATTTCATACCCGACCATAGGTGATACATCCAAGTAAAAAGAACCAAAGAAACCCATCCAGAGATTTCCTCCGTAATGGAGACGTTCCCGCCAGGCCGGCATATCTTGTGGAGATGTTGGGGCTAAAGCGCGTTCGGTTAGGGGTTTTTCCTCCAAAGGAATTTCTTGTGCCCAACCGAGCGAGCCCGTGAAAAGAATCCACACAAGAACGAACCTGAAATTAGGCGAGCACAGACGATTCATGTAATGCAAAGTTCGGTAATTCAATTTGAGCTAAAATTTGCTCCTCAAGCAAATCTGCCCAAGCTAACAAATAAACGACCACATCCTCTCGGACATTGCGCTGCAAGTGTCGTTTCTCTTTCGGTAGGCGAGCCAAAACAGCTGGATTAGAAACATATTCCAAGGCTTTGAGGTCTTGCATAGAAAACCCGAAGGATAACAACTCAAAAATAACCAAATCCATGGGCATTTGACTTGATTCGCAGTAATCATTCAATTGCTCATTCCAATCTCCAGCGCCTTGCATCGCATAGGCATGGATTTGCCCCTTACTTAACTGGGTTACTTCTTGGGCCAAGTGACCACAATTGCAACTGCCCATATGCCCCCACATGTAGGTAGATCCTTGAGACATCTTTTCAGCCGTCTGCCGCAATACCTGAACAACTTTTACATCTGCCTTGGTCATAACAAAAGGATTTGATAAAATGGATGATACAAAAAAAGGAATTTATCGCTAATTTTAAAACGATGAACCACGCCAAATTCAACTTTTTGTTTCTTAAAATGTTTTTTTTAAAAAAATACAAATTTCATGATCCAAACGTACCCAAGCCACGTACATTTTCCTGACAACGTTCACCAAAGCACCTGCTTCCGGGGCTCGGTGAGGAAGTTAAACCTCTAAACAATCAAGATTTTGGCAACAATTTCTCTCAAATACACAGAAGACGAGTTGGTTGCTTCGTTAAAGCGAAACGAAAAGAAGGCCTTTGACTATTTGTATGATCAATACTCAGGTGCACTCTATGGGGTTATCTATAAAGTACTCCGGAATGAAGAGATCGCAGCCGATGTCATGCAAGAGGTATTCGTGAAGATTTGGCGAAAAATCAACGACTATGACCCGGCCCGTGGCCGATTATTTACGTGGATGATGAACATTGCTCGGAATTCATCCATTGACCAACTGAGGAAAGATAAGTATAGCTTGGACGATATTGAAGATCACGTTCAAGAAGTGGATCGATTGACCCAACATCAACCGAATACCAATACGATAGATCTTCGTGACATGATGCAAAAGCTAAGGCCGGAGCGTCAGGTTTTGTTAGACTTGGTGTACTTGCAAGGGTACACGCAAGAAGAAGCTGCCGCCAAATTGGACTTGCCGTTAGGGACCGTCAAATCCAGAATACGTAGTGCTTTGCAGGACTTAAAAAATTATTTCGCATTATGAACGTTCAAGAATATATAAAGTCAGGGATCCTGGAGGAATATGTACTGGGCGTGGTGTCTGATCAAGAACGCCGCGAAGTGCAATGTTTATCCAAGATTTACCCAGAGATCGAAACGGAACTCCGGTCGCTTGAGGCCTCGCTGACAGGATTCGCATCCTTGTACGAGAAGAAACCACCGATCGAGTTGAAAGACAAGATTTTCGCGCAAATGACATTTGCTGAAGACGAGGAAGCCGAAGTGGAGGATACGCCTACGCAAATAGCAACGCCTGAGCTGCCGGTTCGGCCCCTGTGGCCTTCCTTCGCGGCGGCGGCGTCACTCGTCTTATTGATGGGTACCTTTTGGTTGTTTTTCCAAAACCGAGATCTCGCGGAAACCAACGAAAATCTCGCCCAAGAAAAGGCATTAATGGAAGCGGCTTCTACAAAAAATGCTTCATTGTTAGCATTTTATCAGAATCCCACCAACCGCGTGATCCGTCTGCAAGGGGTGGAGAAATCCCCCGACAGTGAAGTTATCGTGTTTTGGAACCAACAAAGCAATGAAGTTGCCTTGTATGTGGACCATTTGCCTAAACCCGCACCCGGAAAACAATACCAACTTTGGACCATCGTGGATGGCCAACCCGTCGATATGGGCGTACTAGACCCGGCGTACGGTGACAGAATATTGCCTATGAAAGGCGCTGCAGGAAAGGTAGCCGCCTTCGCAATCACCCTTGAAAAAGAAGGAGGAAGCCCTACGCCTACATTGGAAGCAATGTACGTCGTGGGCAACGTTTAGAGGTAAAGTGATTAGACACCTTAGTCCTTGACTTTGGTGTCTTTTTTTCTTTTTCATGCAAACATTTGTCACCCTACTCCGATGGCTCAAAACCCAGCTTTTTTAATAAAAGGCTGGGTTTTGTCGTATTTATTCTATGGATTAATCTATTTCTTTCCAATCTTTGCGTTCCCTAACCTACGACTTATGCGCTATATCGTATCCATTGACCAAGGAACCACCAGCACACGCTGCATCGTTTTCAATAAACAAGGCGAGATCATCTCACTCGGCCAGAAAGAACACGCTCAAATTTTCCCGAAAGCGGGTTGGGTTGAACATAATCCAGAGGAAATCTGGAAGAATACACAAGAAGTCGTCGCCCATGCTCGGATTGAAGGAAACATCAACCTGCGCGATATTGGAGCCTGTGGGATCACAAATCAACGCGAAACCACCGTGGTTTGGAACCGCCGAACAGGCAAGCCGTATTATAACGCCATCGTTTGGCAAGATACTCGGGTGGGGAAAACAGTAGAATCCCTCGAAAAGTCACATGGGAGTGCTTGGTTTCGGGACAAAACAGGATTGCCCCTAGCCACCTATTTTAGTGGTCTCAAAATACAGTGGATCTTGGATCATGTGGAGGGTGTACGGGAAGATGCTCAAAAAGGGGAGGTTTGCTTTGGTAATCTGGATACATTCTTGGCTTGGCACCTAACGGGTGGTATCAAAGGCGGCTTGCACATCACCGACGTCACGAATGCATCCCGAACGCAACTCATGAACCTGGATACCCTAGCCTGGGATCCTGAAATTCTGGATGTTATGAACATCCCAATCAACATCCTACCGCAGATTGTACCCAGTAGCCAGGTCTATGGTGCCATCTCGGCAGAGGTTTTAGAGGGTGTGCCCTTAGCTGGTTTATTGGGCGACCAGCAAGCCGCTCTTTTTGGGCAAACGTGCTTTCAGCCCGGAGAAGCCAAAAATACGTATGGGACGGGGTGTTTTTTGCTCATGAATACCGGTACTAAACGTGTGCCTTCTACCCACGGGCTGTTAACTACCGTGGCGTACCAAATGGAAGGACAACCCCCACATTTTGCACTCGAAGGGTCTGTAGCTATGGCCGGTGCCTTGGTTCAGTGGCTTCGGGATAACCTAGGAATTATCCAACAATCCCATGAAGTTCAATCCCTAGCCGCCAGTGTGGAAGATAATGGAGGAGCCTACTTTGTGCCGGCCTTCTCGGGATTGTATGCACCTTATTGGGATAGCACAGCCCGTGGTATCATGGCTGGACTAACGCGTTATGTGAACAAAGGACACATTGCCCGCGCCGTGCTGGAGGCTACCGCCTATCAAACCCGGGATGTACTGGAGGCCATGGAGAAAGACGCTGAAATGCCTATCAAATCCCTTCGCGTCGATGGCGGTATGACGATCAATGCGCTGCTCATGCAGTTCCAGTCGGATATGCTCGATGCTGAGGTTATTCGGCCTAAAATGATCGAAACAACCGCCTTGGGAGCAGCCTACGCCGCAGGCCTTGCCGTTGGCTTTTGGGCAAATAAAGAAGATCTCCTAGCCAATTGGGGTATCGATACGGTTTGGAATCCAACCATGGCTCCTGCCCAAAGACAAACCTATTACGACGGTTGGAAAAAAGCCATTGAACGAGCGAAAGGGTGGGAGGAGTGATGAGAGATGCGTAGGGTCAGGTGGTCTTTGTACCTTAAAGCTCATGGATTAGCGGCGTGTTGATTTGAAATGTATTAGCGATTCATCTCCGGGTAGAGACGTTGCATTGCAACGTCTCTACCCGGAGATGAATTTATTTTCTATCAATACAGTACCCCATCGGGGAGGGGTACCCACTCGTTTTTAATGATGAATTATCGCTCCGCTCTCCTAGTTCATCATCAATTTAACGTTTCCTGCCGAGGTCGTAATTTTCACAGGAAACCCGCCGCCATTCACTTGACCGCTGAGGCTTTTGGTGTCCTGTTTACCTTTGAACGTCCCATCAAAAGAAGCTTGAACACGCATGCCACGTGCCTCGAGATCCAATCCGGTTTGTTTGGGTAGTGTTGCTGTTACTTGGCCGGCGCTGGTATGTAGCGTAACAGGCCCGCTGATTTCCCGCAAGTTGGCCGTAACACCACCTCCACTAGTTTGAGCAGAGACCTGCCCTCGAATTTCATCCAAGGCAATCGCACCGCCTGAAGTTTGTACATTTAGTTTGCCTTTGGCTTGTTGAACACGGATTGATCCTCCTGAGGTAATGCCTTGAATATCACCTTTGACATCTTCAATATTGATGCTTCCGCCCGAGGTTCTCAATTTTACCATCCCAACCATATTCTTCGCTTGGATGGATCCCCCGGAGGTCGATAAATCGATTGACTCCCGCAACCCCTCGGCATAAATGGCCCCACCGGAGGTATTTCCTTTGATCTGTCCTTTTACGTTTTGTACAGTCAAGCTTCCCCCACTCGACTGAATTTCTGCATTTCCTTCCGTGTCCTTTAATTGAATCGCCCCCCCGCTAGTTTTGAGTTGGGTGTTGATTTGGAACGGCGTTCTGACATCAAACGCAAAAATCAATTGTTCTTTCCAGTTCATATCGGCGGACGCATTTCGTTTCGCTGAGCAGACAATTTGATTGCCTTGTTGCCGAACTTCCAACGTGTAGTTATCTAACCGACGATTGATTTCATCGATGGATAACGGAGTTTTGGTGTTTGATCCTGTGATGTACACATCGACCTGAACCTCCGAGCTGGGCGTTCCGGTCACGGTAATTTTACCGCCAGACGATGTGATGCTCAGTCCTTGGTATTGCCCACCACGAAAGGTTTTGGCGAGGTAAGGTTTTTGGGCCATGCCACTGAAACAAAGGAGCGCGAGCCCCCATCCTAGTAATAGCTTTTTCATAAAAAGTGCAGTGTATTTGGGAAATAGATGCACTGCCGAGTTCAAACGTTGCATGAGGTGATATAAAAAATTAAATTGTCATCGTTTTGCCTATTTGCAGCGTATATTTCGATATGAAATATTGGGTACTTTGGAGTCTATTGGGTGGGCATATCGCGGCAGCACAGGAGCAGGCGTTTACTGTCCGGGTGGGCGGTTTGACATTGGGTCAGCTCAGTACCCAACGGGAAGTTGGAAAAATACGGCTGGAAAGTCGCGTTCGCGTACCTTTAGCGTTATTTACGCTAAAGGTCGGGTATGTGGTGGATTCTCGCTTTGGGCCAGGCCACCGGTTGATTCGCTCGCGGGTTGATGCAGAAACAAATCGCGGGACCTATTTTACCCGAACCGAGCTAGACGAGCCTCGTGGCTACCGCATGACCACCGAGCAATATGGAAAAACAGCGGAGCAGCAAATTTTACACCCCATTCATTGGACAGTCACGCGCTTGTTTTATGAGGAGCCGGTGGGTATCTCGGAGGTCTTTGCCGAGTATTACGGAACATTTATGCCCATCAAGCCGCGGGGTGTGGGAGAATACGTGGTCCAGTGGGGGAAAAACCGCGATGTCTATGTGTATCAAAAAGGGTTGTTGATCAAAATAAAGAAAGAAAATCCTTGGAAGAATTTTGAGATACGCCGGAACGGATTTGACCAGTTGAACTAAGGAATTGCCAAATTATGGGGCCTTACCCGATGGCGAAATGGGGAAAGTTGCGTTACTTTGTTGTTTGAATCAATCAGTTAAGACTGAAATAATCGGTCTAGAAGGTAAATCACATGCACCAAACGATCATCGAATCCGGCCGTTCCGAAAAATACTATTGGGCCGATTTACTCCGATTTCGAGAGCTGGGATGGATTCTCGCCAAGCGAGACATTACAGTTCGGTATAAACAAACGATTTTTGGCGTGGCTTGGGCAATTGTCCGCCCGATCATGACGGTCGCTGTTTTTGTTTTTGCTTTCCACAAAGTCGCTAAAATACAAGATACTTCAGGCATTCCGTTTCAAGTAGTCATCTTCTCCGGGGTAATCTTTTGGAACTTCTTTGCGTCGGCATTCCAACAAGTAAGTCAGAGCATTACCGGGAATGCCAATTTGGTAGGTAAGGTCTATTTCCCACGGCTCTTAATGCCGTTGGCTGCCGGAGCTGTGCCATTGGTTGACTTCTTGGTGGCGTTTTCTGTTTTGGTTCCCTTCTTGTGGTACCAAGGGTTGTTTGCTACCTGGACCTTGCTGGCCGTACCGGTACTCTTGCTGATGACGTTCTTTTTGGCTTTTGGGCTAGGGCTTATTTTTGCTTCGTTAAATGTCCGGTACCGCGACTTTCAACAAATCGCACCCTTGATTGTCCAATACGGTTTTTTTGTTTGCCCTGTAGCCTATTCCGTCGCTTCTTTAACGGAGTTTTCTTGGTTTGACACCTACCTGATGGTCAATCCCATGGCTGGGCTATTGGAAGGATTTCGCTGGAGTTTGATCCCGGGCTATGCTTCTTTTTCGATCTCGTATTTGATTTACCCTGCGATTTTTATTGGAATTGTTAATGTATTGGCTATCTACTTTTTCCGCCGCCAGGAAAATTCATTTGTTGATTATATCTAAGGACTGAGCAGATCATGAGTGCAATAATACAAGCCGAAGGCATAAGCAAGCGGTATATCATCGACCATCAAAAAGGTCGAGCCAAGTCAAGCTCGGTGAAAGAAGCATTAGCGGAACGATGGAAGCAATTCTCTTCCCGTGAAAATGCACTGGAAACAGGAGCCCGAGAGGAGTTTTGGGCGTTGCGGGATGTTTCGTTTGACATTCAGGCCGGTGACCGCGTAGGGGTGATCGGCTCCAACGGCGCTGGAAAGTCGACCTTACTCAAAGTGCTTAGCCGCATCACCGAACCAACCCACGGCCGTATTTCGATCAAAGGCCGTATGGCTTCTTTACTGGAGGTAGGAACGGGATTTCACCCAGAATTGACTGGCCGTGAGAATATTTTCTTGAATGGGGCCATTTTGGGTATGACCAAATCCGAAATCCAGCGTCATTTTGATGCTATCGTGGATTTTGCTGGGGTTGAAAAATTTTTGGACACACCCGTGAAACGATATTCCTCCGGCATGTATGTACGCCTAGGGTTTGCCATTTCGTCTCATTTAGAACCGGAAATTCTGATCGTTGATGAGGTTTTGGCGGTAGGCGATGCGGATTTTCAGCGCAAGTGTCTGGGAAAAATGAAGGATGCCTCCTCCTCTGGCCGGACAATCCTTTTTGTATCCCATAATTTAACAGCGGTGCAAAGCTTGTGCAATGTGGGCATGTTCATGAAAAAAGGGCAGCTGGTCCAGATGGGAGAAACCAACGAAGTCATCGCTACGTACCTCGCTCATATTCAAAAAACGGCACTTTCTTCGTTTTTCGCGCGTCCGGAAGAAGCCCCCGGGAACGACCGGGTGCGTCTAAAGCGCATTGAGGTACTTCCCCATTTACCAGAAGACCAAAGCCATTTGGACGTTCGGACGCCTTTTCGCGTCGAAATGGAGTGTTGGAATTTTATGTCCGACGTACACCTCAATTTTAGCCTGCATGTCAGTTCCCTAACCGGCGAGGTTATTTTCAATATCGGTAGCCCGTCGATTCTTTGCGAATCGGGTGTCATCAAAGCTTCATGTGAAATTCCCGGTCACTTTTTAAATGATGGGTCATATGCCCTATCCTTTATGGTCGTGAAAGATACAGCATCTCCGATATTCAATTTTGAGGAAGCGCTCATATTTGATATAGAAGATTACCGCGAAGGTACCGCTTGGTACGGAAAGTGGCCTGGGTATGTACGGCCACAAATCCCATTCCCTATCGAACAAACGGAATTTTTATCCTTTTCTTAAACTTGGTTTTTACAGCATTTATCCACAAATGAACATGGAATGGATTAAAAAAGGTGTTCTTTTCAAGCCATCGGGTGCGTTTGCTCATAGTCAATCGCATGCCCAAGTACCCTTTGCTTTTCCGACGGAAGACGCACTTCGCATTTATTTTTCAACACGCGATGCCCAAGGGCGGTCTCGTCCGTCGTTTCTTGAAGTATCGTATGATACTATTCAAGACATTACCTATGTACACGACCAAGCCGTTTTGGATTTAGGTGGACCTGGTGAGTATGATGAAACAGGGGCCATGCCATCGTGGTTTGTTCCTCAGCCCAATGGTGATATTTGGCTGTACTACACAGGCTGGAGCTTAACCCGCGAATCCTACCGGTTGTCGATTGGCCTGGCGGTCAGTCATGATGGTGGACTTTCCTTCCAAAAGATGTTTCGGGGCTCGATCATGGATCGGTCTTTGCATAATCCCATCTGGGCGGCGCAACCGTCGGTGATGAACGACAATGGAACGTACCGGATGTGGTACATCTCTGGCCGCCGGTGTGAATACATTCACGGATATCCAGAGCCTTTCTACGATTGCCGTTACGCGGAGTCAAAGGATGGGATTCACTGGACCCCCACCGGGCACGTCGCCATTGGCTTGGATGATTTTAATCACGCTGTCGGACGGCCGTCGGTGTACCTCGAAGATGGACTGTATAAAATGATATACTCGTACCGTAATGCGTGGGACTACCGCACCGACCGGACGAAATCCTATCGACTAGGGTATGCGGAATCAAAAGATGGATTAACTTGGGAGCGTAAAGATGAGTTGATCGGCATTGGCAAGTCTGACAATCCAGAGGATATGGATTATGACATGATCAATTATGCCCATCGATTTACCGTTAAAGACCAAGCCTATTTACTCTACAACGGGAATAAATTTGGCACAACGGGTATAGGTCTCGCAGCACTCGTAAAGAAATAAAGCATAAGGTGATCTACATCATAAAGAGATCACACATTGAGTTTTAGTTTTAAAACGTGTAATTTTAACTCAGAAAAAAACAATCAAATGTCGACATTAAAAGAACAGTTTCACCGAGACGGATATGTCATTCTAAAAGGATTTTTTGATCGGAAGGTTTTAGACCAAATTTATACCGAGGCCCGGCAGATTTTTGCTATCCAAATCCAACGTGTGTGCGGAATTTCGGTGGATATTGATGACCGGACTGCCTTTGAAGAAGCGATGTTTGCTTTTTTTGATCAAGACTTTACTTCGTTCGTCAACACAGGTAAGCAAGTGCAGCATATGATGTCGTTGCACCGGTTGGGAACAGACGAGAAAATTGAGCAGTTACTCAAGCGATTGGGGCACGACGTACCATCGATCGGTGTGCGCCCCGCTATGCAATTCAATAGCCGGTACTTATCCAAAGGAGGAAGCCACTGGAAGCTAGGCGCTCACCAAGACTGGCGAACCGGACAAGGATCCTTGGATAGTGCGGTATGTTGGTTTCCGCTGGTGGATTGTGATGCAAGCTTGGGGTCACTACAAATTATGCCGGGAAGTCACAAAGTCGGTTTGATGAAGGCTGATACCACAGGGTACCTAGGGACAATCCAAGAGAATCTCAACGAAGAGGATTTTGTCCAAACGACGTTTGAGGCTGGGGACTTATTGGTTTTTTCAGCGTTTTTAGTCCACCGGTCAGGTGAAAATACGACTCGGAACATCCGGTGGTCGATTCAATTGCGCTACAACAACATGGCCGAGCCTACGTTCCAAGAACGGGGTTTTCCGATGCCGTACATCTATAAACCAGAAGAGGACTTGGTCACACCCAATTTCCCGCAACCTGAGCATCTGGAAAAGGTTTTTGCCATATCTTAATGTGAATGGGGCTAGACCCCATTTTTTATTTTTTTTTGGATGAAAGTTAGTGTCACAGTTCACGTTTACAACCACGAAAAGTTCTTAGCCCATACGCTGGAGAGTATTGTTTGTCAACAAACCAATTTTCCGTTTGAAGTGATTGTAGGAGATGATTTTTCGACAGATCGCTCTCGGGAAATCATTCAGTCGTACCAAGAAAGGTATCCGGATTTGATTAAACCCTTGTTTCATCCCAAAAATTTGGGCGGCTTTGGGAAAAATAATGCCTTGGCTACCTTCGAGGTCGCGCAGGGAGAATACATTGCGACCGTGGATGGCGATGATTACTGGATTGACCCCTTGAAACTCCAAAAGCAGATTGACTTTCTGGACGCTCACCCCGATTTTATCGCGTGTTTTCATAATGCCATCATTCGCTTTGATGATGGGGCTTTCCCGGATTCCCATGTGAATCCACCCGACCAAAAAGAAGTAGTCACCTTGGATGATTTGGTGGGTGAAGAAGAGATTTGGTTCATTGCCACCTCATCCATTATCTTCCGCCACCACCGGCTTGGCGTACACCCCCAGTGGTTTCACGAATCCAAGAGCGGGGATATTCCACGGTACATATTATTAGGCAAACTAGGGCCATTCAAATACTTACCGGATGTGATGTCGGTTTACCGTAAAAATGCCGGGGGATTAAGTTTTACAGACCATAAAAATGAGGCCGAGTTCTTATGGAATCGGCTGGGCATGTACCAAGGCATTGATCAAGAACTAGGGTTTCGGTACCATGATCGGTTGAGAAAAAACTTTGCCCGGTATTATGTGATGTTAGCCGGATCGAAACAATACCGCGGGACATGGCGGCAGCGCTGGTATGCCCTCAAGTCATTGTATCTATCTCGACCGAATTCGACAGCGCATCGCAAAGCAGTTTTTCAAGAATGGATCATTCCCCCCGCTTGGATGAGATTTTATGCCAACACAAAATATTTCCTAGAACGCACTGTAGGTCGGAAGCCCTGATCTACTTCATCAAGGCTTCCCACAAGATCTCCACGGGATGTTTCGCTGTGCGGGCGGTTCCATCGTGGATTTGATGGCGGCAGCTTGTACCGGGTGCTGCAATGATAACATCGGAAGTTTCTTGGCGAATGGTAGGAAAAAGTACAAGTTCACCAATTTTCATAGACAAATCATAATGCTCCGTCTCATACCCAAAAGACCCGGCCATCCCACAGCAACCTGACGGAATGAGCTGGGTTTCGTAGTTTTTTGGGAAAGACAGCATTTTTTTGGTGGCTACCAAAGAGCCAACAGCTTTTTGTTGGCAATGGCCATGCAGGCGAATGCGCTGTGGGGCGTCGGTGAATTGGTTTTTGTTGATTTTGCCAGCATCCATTTGTTGAACAAGCCATTCATCGATCAAGAAGGTATGTTGAGCCAATTCTTTGGCCTGGTCAACCAAGGAGGCATCCACCAGCTCGGGGTATTCATCCCGAAAGGTCAAAAGGGCGGAGGGCTCTAACCCAATCATCGGGATAACTTCAGAAACCAAAGGATGAAGCGCTTTTACATTGGCATCGGCCAATTGTTTGGCTTCAGTCAGCATCCCCTTAGACAGGTAGGCTCGTCCGCTCGGTTCGTGAGCGGGCAATAGCACTTGGTAGCCCAATGACTGCAACAATTGAAAAGCCATTTGACCAATCGGCACATCATTATAATTCGTGAATTCATCACAGAAAAAATAAACCTGCCCGATTGGATTTTCCAAGGGTTTTTGTTGTCGGATCCAGGCGCGCAAGGTGGTCTTGTGCAAAAGCGGCATGGAACGATCCGGATGAAAACCCACCAGTCGGTTGGCCATTCGCCGGAGTGCGGGAGTTCCCATGATGGCATTGTAAGCCCACGGCACAAAAGAGGCTAAATGCGATAATTTGCTGAAATTTCCGACCAGCCGGGAGCGCAAGGGTAAGCCGTGAATGGTTTGGTATTGGTGCAGAAACTCCATTTTGAGCTTCGCGACGTCCACATTCGATGGACATTCCGATTTACATCCTTTACAAGCCAAGCACAAGTCCATAACCTCTTTTATTGCTTGACTATCAAACCGATTGAGTTCTGTGGAGCGGGTGAGCGTTTCCCGGAGGATATTGGCGCGTGCGCGGGTCGAGTCTTTTTCATCCCGTGTGGCCATAAAACTGGGGCACATCGTCCCCCCAGATAGATGTGTTTTGCGGCAATCTCCCGACCCGTTGCATTGTTCCGCGTGTTGTAAGATGTCCTGGTTTTGAAACCGGAACATCGTATCAAAAACCGGGGTTGTTTGGCCGGCTTCATACCGAAGAAATTGGTCCATGGGAGGAGTGTCCACAATTTTATTGGCATTGAAGAGATTGTGGGGGTCCCAAGTCGATTTCAGGTCTTTGATCAACGCATAGTTTTTGGGTCCAATTTGTTGAAGAATGAACTCACCTCGAAGTCGGCCGTCCCCATGCTCACCTGAGAGCGAGCCTTGGTATTTTTTGACTAAGGTCGATATGTCTTCCGCAATTTGGCGGAATTGGACATGGCCTTCTTTCGTTTTTAAATTGATGATCGGCCGCAAGTGCAACTCACCAGAACCAGCATGGGCATAGTGAACCGAGTACATGCCGTATTGTGTGAGGATTTCATTGAATTCTTGAATAAAAGCAGGGAGGTCTTTGACATCAACCGCGGTATCTTCAATGACGGCCACGGCTTTTTCGTCGCCGGGGAGATTGGAAAGCAAGCCCAGTCCAGCTTTCCGGAGTGTCCATACTTTTTTGATGTCATCTCCTAGGAGGAGAGGATAGTGGTAGCCTAAGCCAGCCTGCTGTAGATCCGATTCCAATTTTGCGGCGATATCATGTACCTCGTCAAGGGAGTCACGGGAAATCTCAACACAGAGAATAGCTCCGGGGTCTCCTTGAACGAAGAATCGATTGAGTCGTTGTTCTTTATTGGCTTTGGTACATTCCAATATATAATGATCCATCAATTCCACGGCCGAGGGTTGATACGTTAGGGCGACGAGATTGGCGTGCAAGGACTCGTCAATAGTCTGGCAATGCACAGCCAGTACCCCTTGGTAAGCGGGTGGAAGCGGATCCACATGCAGCTTAATTTCGGTAATGAACATCAAGGTCCCTTCCGAACCTGCGATGAGTTGACAAAAATTGAAGGGAGCTTGCGTATCTGGGGAAAAGACAGACGTTTCAAGCAGCTCATCGATGGCGTACCCTGTATTACGGCGTCGGATCGACCGTTTAGGAAATTGTGCGCGAATTTCCTTTTGATTGTCTGGGTTTGTGAGCGTTTGCTGAATATGTTGGTAAAGTTTCGTTTCGAGCGCTTCGGGATTTCCTTGGCATTTGGCTTGAAACGCATCAGGGGTTAGGTCATGAAAGGTGACAAAGCTACCGTCGCTCAGGTAACCAGAGACCTCCAAAAGGTGGTCACGCGTTGAGCCATAAACCACCGAGTTGGAGCCACACGAGTTGTTTCCCACCATACCACCGATCATCGCCCGGTTTGCGGTGGAGGTTTCGGGTCCAAAATACAGGCCATGGGGTTTGAGTGCTAAATTAAGTTCATCCCGAATCACGCCAGGCTGGACACGAACCCAATTTTCTTGGGGATTGATTTCCAGAATTTGGGTAAATGTTCGGGAGACATCCACGATAATCCCGTTGCCAACGACTTGGCCAGCGAGCGAGGTACCGGCAGTTCGGGGGATGAGCGTTGTGTTTTCAGCACGAGCTAGAGCGATGAGTGCTTCGATATCGGCCTTGTTCTCAGGGAAGGCAACCGCTTGGGGCATTTCCCGGTAGGCGGAGGCATCGGTGGCATAGAGCGTCCGGGTGGTCAGGTCGGTTAAAAATTGACCAGTAAACGAAGCAAGTAGTGGATGTTTCATGAAAATGAGCGGATTCTCTCAAATATACAGAATCCAAGAAAAAAGATCGTGATGGATGGGGGGAAAGTCCGAAAAAAAACGGGAAAATGCGGATTTCGTCGGCAGGAAAGATTTCTTGATCGAAAATTATCCAAGTGTAGATAAAAAAAAGGTTGAGAATCTGATTGATTTTTTTTGGACTTTACGTTTCTAATTTTGTATTTTTGACGGCTGAATCCTCATAAAATTCAAACATTTATTTTTTAAGTGTCATTTGACGGGGACGAGGGTATCTTTAAAACAATTAATTTTTTACCTATGATGAATCAGATCTACCAGATTAGCTTGGGAAGGCTTTTCTCTGGCGCAAAAGGCATGCAACGTGTGGTTACGGCATGGATGATGCTGCTTTCCTTTGTTTCATTATCGGTTGTTGCACAAGACGTTACCGTTTCGGGTAAAGTGGTGGGCAGTGACGGTGATGGAATTCCAGGAGTAACCGTACAAGTAAAAGGGGCCCAAAAAGGGACACAAACCGACTTAGATGGGAAATTTCAATTGGCTGGGGTAGCTTCAAAAGCGACCTTGGTTTTCTCATTTGTAGGTATGACAACACAAGAGGTAGCTGTTAATGGTCGTTCGACAATCAATGTTACTCTCGCGGAAGACAGTCAAATTTTGGACGAAGTAGTTGTTGTCGGATATGGTACCGTGAAGAAGAAAGATGCTACGGGTGCTGTGAATGCAATCGGCACGAAGGATTTCCAGAAAGGGGTTATCACGTCACCTGAGCAATTGATGCAAGGTCGTGTGGCTGGGGTTCAAATCACTCAAGCTAACGGTGAGCCAGGTGGTCAGATTAACGTCCGGATTCGGGGTACATCTTCAGTGAATGGATCAAACAACCCATTATTTGTTATTGACGGAGTTCCGTTGAGTGGTGATGAGACATCTTCAGGTGCTTCGGCCTCTGGGGTTGGACGTCAGGCCGCTAAAAACCCGTTGAACTTCTTGAATCCAGATGATATCGCGAGCATTGACATTTTGAAAGATGCCTCAGCGACAGCTATCTACGGTTCACGGGGTGCGAACGGGGTTGTTTTGATTACAACGAAACGTGGCAAAGGAAAAGGATCTTTGGATTATGGCTACTCTTTGGGGGTGTCGAATATCACCAAGAAATACGATTTGTTATCTGCTGATGAATATATCGCAGAAGGTGGAAATAACTTGGGTTCAAAAGTAGATTGGCAAGATGAAGTATTCCGTACAGGATACACCAATCAGCACAATTTAGCGTATGGTGGCGGTGATGCTTCAGGCAACTACCGTTTCTCTTTAGGCTATTTGAATCAGCAAGGGATTGTTACAAATTCTGACATCAAGCGTTTGAGCGTTGGTTTTGCAGGTTCGAAAAAATTCATCAATGATCGTTTGACATTATCCTCTACGATCAATTTGGCTGAAAATAAAGATTCGAACGTTCCGATTTCTGAAAATATTGGTTTTACGGGAGATTTATTGGGTTCTACCTTGAAGTCTAACCCGACATTGCCGATTCGTCGTCCTGATGGAACATTCAATCAGCCGGGTATCACAGAGCCAAACCCGTTGGCGTTCTTGGCGTTGTCACGTGACAATACCAACACTCTACGGACATTGGGTAACATCAACGCTGAATACAAAATTATCGAAGGCTTAACTTTCAAAACGGTATTAGGTTTTGATAAATCAATGTCGACTCGGAAGTCAGCGTATTCACGTGACCTTGTGATTGAGGGTGTACCAGGTGTGGGTCGTGCTTATGTAAATGACATCGAAGTAAACAACCAATTGTGGGAGAACTACTTCACGTATGACAAAGACTTTGGTGGCATGACTTTGAATGCGTTGTTGGGGTATTCGTACCAAAGCTTTGAAAACGCAGGAAAAAGCATTGCAGCGGCTAATTTCCGGACAAGTGATTTGGATTTGATGTTGAACAACATGGCCTCTGCGACGGCTAACCGTTTGGGTGGTAATGTGATCAATAACTCATTCAATTCAAAAGATGAATTGCAGTCGTATTTTTCACGGGTTAATTTAGGATTTGGAAAATACTTGTTCACAGGTACATTGCGTGTGGATGGTTCAACACGTTTCGGGGGCAATAACAAATACGGTTACTTCCCTTCTGGAGCTTTCAAATATAAATTGATCGAGGAAAATTTCATTCCGAAGGATATTTTTAGTGATTTAGCTTTCCGTGCAAGTTACGGTTTAACAGGTAACCAGGCGATTCCGCGCAACCTATACGATCGTCGTGACCGTTACGGAAACTGGGGTATCAACCTAGGGGGGGATAACATTGAAGGTGGTGGATTGAATGCAGTAGCGTTTAACAACCCGAACTTGAAATGGGAGACTACCTCAACAATCAACTTTGCTTTGGATTTCGCGATCTTGAAAAACCGAATCAGTGGTAGCATTGACTGGTATGACAGACGTACGCGTGACTTGTTGTTCCAAGTTGTTTCGGCACAACCGGCACCAACGCCTTTCGTGTGGAGAAACTTGAATACCAACATTCAAAACCGTGGGGTTGAATTCTCGATCAATGCGGCTGTTGTAGACAAGAAAGACTTCTCTTGGGAAGTGTTGTTGAACTTTGCCAACAACAAAAACTTTGTGAAAAACTTGGAGGGTGTGTATGACACCGGTGAGATCAACGGACAAGGTTTGACAGGTGCCTTTGCTCAGCGCTTAGCTGCTGGCCAGCCTTTGTTTGCATTCTTCTTGCGGGAGTTTGGTGGATTTGATGAGGCAGGTAACTCCATTTATCCAAATGGTGACTTCCAATCATTCTTGAACGGAAAAGGGCCACTACCTACTTGGACGGGTGGTTTAACAAACAATTTCCGGTACAAAGCGTTTGATTTAAGCTTATTCTTTAATGGTGTATTTGGTAACTACATCTACTCGAACACCGCAAATGCTTTCTTTACAGCAGGTTCATTTGCGAATGGTCGTAACGTAACACGGGATGTAATTGGAAATGGGGAAGGTGCTTTGAACGCCCCAGATGTGTCAACTCGATTCCTTGAAAAAGGAGACTTCGTACGCTTGCAGAACCTCTCATTGGGGTATCGTGTGCCACTCAAGAGCAAGACTATCTCCAGCATGCGCTTATTCGTGACAGGTCAAAACGTATTGACATTCACGAACTACAGCGGTCAAGATCCTGAGGTAAGCACGAATAAATCGTTGAATGGTATTCCGTCATTCGGAATCGACTACACCGCATATCCAAGAGCTAGAACTTGGACATTCGGAGCGAATGTATCATTCTAATCTCATTCATTAATCCAGTTTAAGACACAATGAAAAGAAATCATTTTTATAAAACACTAGGGTTTGGCTTAAGCTTAGTTGCTTTTTCAGCTTGTACCGATCTAGTCACTGACGAAAGAGATTCTATCGTTCGGGAAAATTCTCAAGCCGGTTTTACACCGGGTGATCCTACCGAATTACTAGCTTCTGCTTATATTGATTTAGGTGCTTACACCGATCAAAACAACATTTATGCGCTTGGTCAGCATACTTCAGCTGAGATGATTCCACCCACGCGTGGGGTAGACTGGGGTGATAACGGGATCTGGCGTACCTTGGACGCACACACATGGGATTCTGGCCACCCTGCCATGCGGGATACGTGGAACCAGTTGAACCAACGTGTGTTCAAGACGACCGAAATCCTGGCCTCTAACCCAACGCCAGCACAAGCGGCTCAGGCTAAATTCCTTCGGGCTTTGAACATGTACCACGTGGTGGATTATTTTGGTCAGGTGCCTTTCCGGGAAGTTACACAAGGTGTAGATGAGTTCCCACGGATCTTAACGCGCTCGGAAGCATTTGATTTCGTCGTTAAAGATTTGGAAGAGGCGCTGCCTTTATTGCCTAACGCAGGTCCAAACGCATTGAATATCGTAGCGAACAAAGCAGCGGCTAACTTCATGTTGGCGAAATTGCATTTGAACAAAGCGGTTTTCAAGGGTTCAAACCCAGCTGGTCCTTACACACATGACCGTGCCGATATGGACAAGGTCATTGCCTACGTTGATGCAATCACTGCCGCAGGGTATAAGCCTGAAGCTGATTTCTTCAATAACTTCAAAACTACGGCACAGAATGAAGTCATCATGGTGTCGAATGAAGGAACTCCGCAAAACCGGTGGTATATGACGTTGCACTACGATCAAAACCCTTCAGGTTGGAATGGTTTTACCACATTAGCTGATTTCTATGATACCTTTGATAAAGCGGATCCTCGGATTGGTGTTCCTGCCAAAGGAAATGGTCAAGAATTCTCTGGTATCGGATATGGTTTCTTGATTGGTCAGCAAATCAATGACCGTGGACAAAACATGGTGGATTCTCGTTCACGTCGTCCATTGGCTTTCACTCGTGACGTACCTCTTGCAGGTGCTGCAACGGATAAGGGGATCCGGGTTATCAAATACCACCCAGCAACTGCGGGCAAGTACATCTTGATGCGTTATGCGGAAGCCGTGTTGATGAAAGCAGAAGCACAACTCCGGAGCGGTAATGCGGCGGGTGCGTTGGCTACTACGAATACATTGCGCACAACTCGTGGTATCGCGCCTTTGGCTTCCTTGAACGAGAATACCTTGTTCGATGAAATTGGACGCGAATTGTACTGGGAAGGTGGAAAGCGTACGGTTGAGATTCGTTTCGGTAAATTCTTGACTGGAACAGGTGCTCAGAACAATGAGCCGCACACGGTATTGTATCCAATTCCTTCACAGGCTATTGTATCCAATCCAAACTTGACGCAAAACCCAGGGTATTAATTTGTCCTTTGTTTTTCTGATATTTGCAAAAATGCTCGATTTATTCGAGCATTTTTGCTTTACACACACGACCTATGACATACATAACACGCTTATTTCCTTTGTTTTTTCTTTTTCTCTTGGGTTGTCAATCCGAAAAAGGAATACCCTGGGAGCAGATTAAACCCGGCGAAGCTGGTGTATCGGTTACCTTAGATGGAAAGCCATTTTATGCCGCTGATAGCCGGTTTACAGGTGATATTACCGCATTTCCTTCTATGTTCCGGGTAAGCTTATTTGATCAATACCAGAGCAATGTCGTCATAGCTTTTGGTGGTGACGGCTGGCCCAATCAAAAACCCATCGAACGTTCTGTTTTTGTGGATAACCAAGTCGCTGCCAGTGTCATGATAGGCAAATTGATTGATGCGGAACAGCAAAAAGGCGAAGGGTACCTCATGACTGACGGAAAAATTCGCATTACATCTTGGACAAAAGATCAGTTGGAAATACACATTGATGGGCAAGTGGGCTTGTACCAACACCAACAAGAACCGGATCGTTGGATTCCTGCGCAATTGATTATACGATATAAAAACCCACCCTGTCGTTGGCAAGGTATTGACCCGACTTCTGTGTATTATGAATAAACTAGTTTATTGTAGTTGGACATTGGCCATTAGTTTGCTCCTTGGGGGATGCCAATCCCGTGAGACGCTTTTCAAAAAAATGGAGGCAACCCAGACCGGGATTGATTTCCAAAACTCGATCGCCAATACGGCGGAATTTAATATCTTCAACTACCGTAATTTTTATAATGGGGGAGGTGTGGCCATCGGGGATATCAATGGAGATGGTTTACCGGATGTCTACCTAACCGCCAACATGGGCAGCAATAAGCTCTATCTCAACAAAGGAAACCTAAAGTTTGAGGATATTACGGAAAAAGCTGGGGTAGCTGTGGCAGATAAGTGGAGTACAGGCGTCGTGATGGTGGACCTCAATCAAGACGGTTTGTTGGATATCTACGTTTGCAATGCGGGGTACAAAGAGGGCATGGGCCAAGAAAATGAACTGTTTATCAACAACGGGGATCTTACCTTCACGGAGAAAGCTGCGGACTACGGGCTGAATGATCCGGGCTATTCTACCCACGCCGCCTTTTTCGATTATGACCTCGATGGGGATTTGGATATGTATTCCCTAAACAACAGTTTCATTCCTGTTAATACCTTGAACTATGATAATAACCGAACACTACGGGCCGAAAATTGGCCTGTAAAAGACTTTTTAAAAGGGGGAGGGGATAAACTACTCCGTAATGACAACGGAAAGTTCGTGGATGTTTCGGAGGAAGCCGGAATCTTTGGCTCACTCATTGGGTTTGGCTTGGGGGTTACGGTTGGCGATGTCAACAATGACCAATACCCGGATGTCTATATTTCCAATGATTTCTTTGAACGCGATTACCTCTACATCAACCAAAAAAACGGTACGTTTAAGGAAGACTTGGAAAATCGAATGACCCATACATCGCTTTCCTCGATGGGGGCTGACATGGCCGACGTGAATAATGATGGGGCACCTGAAATTTTTGTCACGGATATGTTGGCACGAGATGAAAAAAGACTAAAAACAACCACCTCTTTTGATAATCATTATGTGCATCGATTGAAAGTAGAAAAAGGGTTCTACCATCAATACATGCAAAATTCCTTGCAGTTGAATAACCAAGACGGTACGTTTACCGAAATCGCGTATTACGGGGATGTCGCCGCCTCGGATTGGAGTTGGGGGGCGTTGATGTTTGATGCCGATAACGATGCCTTAACCGATATCTTTGTTTCCAATGGCTTATTTCATGATGTCATCGATCAAGATTTTATTGATTTTTTTGCAAATGACGTTAACCAAAAAATGGTATTATCCGGGCAAAAAGAAAAATTTGATAACATCTTGAAGCACATGCCTTCTCGACCAATCCCCAATCAACTTTTTCATAATATTGGCGATTTGCGTTTTCAAGAGGTGGCCCAATCTTGGGGGCTTGGAGAAGAAACCTTTTCCAATGGGGCGGCGTATGCCGACCTTGATCTCGATGGCGACTTGGATTTGATTGTCAATAATGTCAATCAACCCTGCCATGTGTATCAAAACCAAAGCCGAGAAACGTTTCCCGATCGCCATTTTGTGCGGGTGCAATTGCAACAACCGCACCCCAATGCCCAAGCCATTGGCGCCCAAATAACAGTTTTTGTGGGAAAAGAACGGCTGTCTAAACAACTTCATCCCGCACGAGGATTTCAGTCCAGTACCGAATATCCGGTAACGATGGGGTTAGGCAAGCATGCCACCATCGATTCCATTCATGTAATTTGGCCGGATCGTCGGAGTCAAACGTGGCGAAATCTAAAAGCGGATTCAACCTATCAACTTGTCCGTGGTTCAGACTTGCCCCTGTATTCCGCTCCAGAACAAACGCTTGTGCCGTGGCTTGCCCAATCCGAGTGGCCTTGGGCGGCTCATTTGGAAAATGATGTGGAAGACTATTACCAGGAAAAAAACATACCCCAGATGCTCTCTCGAGAGGGGCCAGGTGTGGCTAAGGGAGATGTGGATGGCGATGGTTTAGTGGACCTTTTTGTTGGTGGAGGCGCAGGTCAACCCGCGCAATTGTTCAAGCAGACATCCACTGGATTTGTACCAACAAATCAAGAAATTTGGGCTCGTTATGCTGACTTTGAAGACACAGCCGCTGCATTTTTTGATATGGATGGCGACGGGGATCTTGATCTGTATGTGGGTTCTGGAGGAAATGCCCAACCGAAAGGAGATCGTTTGTATATGGATCGATTGTTTGAAAACGATGGTCAGGGAAAATTCATTCCTCGCGGTAATCAGCTGCCGTTGAATGGCATGAATACCTCAGTCGTTCTTCCATTTGACGCAGATCAGGATGGGGATATGGATTTGTTTGTGGGTAGTCGAAGTTATCCACAAGAATATGGTCTTACCCCCACCAGTTATCTCATGCGGAATGATGGGAAAGGCCGATTTACCCTAGCGACTGCAGAACTTGCCCCCGAATTAGCCTCGGTGGGGATGGTGCGAGCTGCGGCTTTAGTGGATATGGATCTGGACAAAATCAAGGAGCTTATTGTCGTTGGTGATTGGATGGCGCCTCAGCTCTTTCAGTTTCGTCAAGGTCAATGGATCCGTTTAACGCAACATGCATTGGCAAATCTTACTGGTTTTTGGGGAGCTGTTGAGGTGGCTGATTTGAACGGAGATGGCGCACCCGAGTTGATTTTAGGCAATATCGGCGAAAATTTTGCTTTGCCCGCTTCTGCTGAACGTCCCCTAGGTTTGTGGGTAGCTGACTTTGATCAGAATGGTCTCACCGATAAAATTCTAACCAAAACGGTTGATCAACAAACGGTACCCGTATTTCTGAAACGGGAGTTTATGGAGCAATTCCCTCATTTAAAGAAAAAAAATTTGAAGCATGAAGAATATGCCAAACGGAGTTTATCCGATTTATTTGACGCTTCCGTTTTAAAAAATGTAATACCCAAGACGGTAACGTACCGGTCTTCGGTCGTGGCTTGGCATGATGGGAAATCGGGTTGGCGCGTGGAGCGATTGCCAGCTCGTGCTCAATTTTCCTGCATCAATGCCATCCAAGTGGTGGATATCAACCGGGATGGTCGTTTGGATTTGGTTTTGGGCGGAAATTTCCACCATTTCATCCCGCAATTGGGTCGGCTCGATGGAGATTGCGGAACGATTCTGGTCCAAGAACAGGATTATGCATGGCGAACTGTGGCCCCGCGTGAGTCGGGTTTAATGGTTCGGGGAGAAATTAAACAATGGGTTCCGATTCAAATTCGGGGAGAAAATCATCTGGTGGCTTTCCGAAACCACGCTGCCCCGGTAGCTATTTCATGGAAAAAATGATAAAACGAATGCGATCATATAGTTGTTGGCTGTGGTGCTTATTGGGAGTTATAACGGCGTGTCAGTCGCCTAAAGAGGAAAAGCTGTTTCAAGTCCTTTCGTCAGAGCAGACGGGCATTACCTTTGAAAATACCCTGAAACCCACGCCGGAGTTGAATATTTTCACGTACATGTACTTTTACAATGGCGGAGGTGTTGGAGCAGGTGATTTAAATGGAGATGGTCGTCCTGATTTGGTGTTTACGTCAAATCTTGGGGAAAATAAAATCTACCTGAATGAAGGAAACATGAAATTCAAGGACATCACCCAAGCCAGTGGTTTTTTCTCGGATAAAGGGTGGTCCAACGGGATTTCTTTGGTGGATATCAACCAAGATGGGCGCTTGGATATCTACATCAGTCAAGTCGGCGACTTCCTACATTTCAAAGGACACAATCTTTTGTTCGTTTGCGAAAAAGTGGTGGATGGTGTTCCCCAATACCAAGAACGGTCGCGGGAGTATGGGTTAGATTTGGTAGGATTTGGTACCCAAGCCCTGTTTTTTGATGCGGATTTGGATGGTGATTTGGATTTGTTTCAACTCAATCATTCGGTTCATGAAAACGGAACTTTTGGTAAACGTGAGGTATTCCTAGGCCAGCTTCATCCGCGCGCTGGAGATCGTTACTTAGAAAATGTAGGCGGGAAATTTGTTGATAAAACCGCTTCTTCGGGAATCCATAGCAACGCACTCGGGTATGGATTGGGTATCGTCGCGGGCGATGTTAACTTTGATGGGCTTCCTGATTTATATGTAGGGAATGATTTTCATGAGAACGATTACTTGTACATAAATCAAGGTAAAGGACGTTTTCGGGACGAGATCGAGTCGCGCATTGCGCATACCAGCCGGTTCTCGATGGGGGTTGATCTGGCGGACTTGAACGATGATGCTCGGCCTGAGATCATTTCCCTCGATATGCTCCCATATGATCCAGCCATTTTGAAGCGATCAGAGGGCGAAGATGCCTATTACAACTTTAAATTTAAACTTCAACAAGGGTATAATATTCAATTTGCACGGAATAACCTCCAACTAAACCGAGGTGATGGTCATTTTGCTGAGGTAGGACTTTTGGCTGGAATTCATGCCACGGATTGGTCGTGGTCCTCTTTGTTTTTTGATTTTGATCATGATGGGCAGCGGGATTTGTTCATTTCAAATGGAATCAATAAACGAATGAATGATATCGATTACATCAACTTTGTGTCCAACGAAGAAATCCAAAGTAAGATAGATCGAGGGCAATTTGATGAAAATGATGTTACGCTAGTCGACTTATTGCCTGAGGTAAAAATACCGAATAAATTTTTTCGTCGAACGGCGGGGCTTCGGTTTGCTGAGGTCACCGAGGGCGTTTCGGGCCAAACCCCTTCGTATTCGAACGGGGCGGTTTATGTCGATTTGGATGGGGATGGGGACTTGGATCTGGTGACAAATAATATCAATGCCCCAGCATTTGTGTATGAGAATACGGCTGAAAAAAAGGGGAAATCGTTGACAATTCACCTAGAGGGGAAAAGCCCCAATCGGCAGGCTATTGGCGCGAAAGTCTTGGTGTATCAGGCGGGAAAGATCAAAAGTGCCGAGCATTTCCCGGTTCGGGGGTTCCAATCCTCATCGGTCGGACCGGTCATGATGGGTATTGGTCGTGACGCGGTGGATTCGATTCAAGTCGTTTGGCCTGATGGCACGTATAGCTCCCTAAAATCGCCGAAGGAAAGTCAGTTGACTGTTCGGTATACCGCCAATTTGCCTCGGTTTAGTTACACTAACGAAGTGAAAGTCCCAGTAGAAGACATTACCTCGTTGACGGGTCTATCGTACATACATCGGGAAAATACATTCAATGAGTTTGATCGAGAAGCTTTGATGCCGAATATGTTGTCAACCACTGGGCCAACGGTGGCGGTGGCGGATTTTACTGGGGATGGGCTGGACGATTTCTTTATTGGGTCGTCGAAATGGGAAAAATCCCGGTTGTTTACGCAAACCCTTTCGGGCAAATTCGTTGATTATCCTGTTCCGGCATTGGTGGCGGATAGTACTTTTGAAGACACTGATGCGCAGTGGGTGGATGTCAATCAAGATGGGCGTTTGGATTTGGTTGTGGCGAGCGGGGGCAATGAGTTTTTTGGTCAAACACCTCAATTGGCACCGCGGGTGTACCTTCAAGACAAACAGGGGCAATTTAACCGAAAATCAGATGCTTTTTCAGGAGTATATGCCACTGCCTCAGCTCTAGTACCGTTCGATGCCAATGGCGATGGGGCAATGGATTTGTTTTTAGGTGCCCGAGGCGAGGCCTTTGCCTATGGGATAGTTCCCAGGTCCTATCTCTTGTTGAATGATGGTACGGGCAAATTTACGGCTAGTTCTGACCCGATTTTGGATCGAATTGGCTTTGTCAAAGATGCCAAATGGGTGACATGGAAGCCAGGGGAAGGTACATTGGTTCTGGCGTTGGAGTGGGAAGGCATTGTGTCCATTTCCATCACAGGAGGTCAAGCCAAGCAAAAAAAATACTTGCTTGACTCCAAGGGTTGGTGGAATGTAGTGGAAGCGATGGACATGGATGGCGATGGCGACTTGGATGTATTTGTCGGGAACTTAGGACAAAATTCCCGCATGCAAGCGAGTCCTAAACAGCCGGTTCGGATGTACGTGGCAGATTTTGATGGAAACGGTCGCGTAGAACAAGTGTTGACGTACTATTTGCAAGGTAAAGAGGTATTGTTTGCGGATAAACGGGAGGTTGAAAAACAACTGCCTTATGTTAAAAAAGCATTTACCTATGCCAAAGATTTTTCGGAAGCTGATTTTAAAACCATTTTTGGGCCTCAAAAAGTTGCCGAAGCCCTAGCCTATGAGGCCCACGAAATGCGCTCTGGGTGGTTGCGTCAAGAAAAGTCGGGGGAATTTAGTTGGGCTCCGTTCTCGGATGACTGGCAAATGACGTCCTACCATGCCGTGGCCCCCGTGGGTACGAACCGGTGGCTTGTGGGTGGCAATTTCTTTGATTGTAACATTCAAATGGGCCAATATGATGCAGATCGGGGTAGCTTGATGGAACGAAGGGCCGATGGAACATTTGCCCGGTACGATTTAGGATTAGAAAAGGGACAGATTCGCGGGATTTATCCAATCAATCGGGGGAAAGAGCGCGTGTACCTCATCGCCAGTAATGCGGGCCCTTTGCGGGTTTGGCGAGCGTTATAGGCTAGGATAAAATTTTTTGTGATTTGGTTGCATAGCAGGTTTATTCTATCTTTGCCACCGTTATCTCAAAAGGGGTGCCTTAATACAACGGGCTGAGATCATACCCATAGAACCTGATGCGGTTAGTACCGACGAAGGGATTGAGTACACGAAGAACAGAAGCCGGCCTGTTCTCGCGCTTTCTCAACACACAATTTTTGTCAAATCCACGACAGATTTTGCTCCTTATTCTGCTTCGTAATATCCAAGTGTTATTATGAAACATGTCTTTATGTTGTTATTTTGCCTTGCCTTCAGCGTACAAGCGCAAGATTCCACACAAATCAATCAACTTAATGAAGTGGTCGTGAAATCGACCCGAGCCTCCGAAAAATCGGGGATGGTTTTTTCTACTGTCACAAAAAAAGAAATCCGAAAGCAAAACTTGGGTCAAGACATTCCGTTCTTACTCAATCAGTTGCCGTCTGTGGTGGTCACCTCAGATGCTGGGGCGGGGATTGGGTACACGGGAATCCGGATTCGCGGTTCCGATGCCACCCGGGTGAATGTCACCTTAAATGGAGTGCCCTACAATGATTCTGAATCTCAAGGTGTTTTTTGGGTGAATATGCCCGACTTCGCCTCGTCCATCCAAAGTATGCAGGTTCAGCGGGGAGTAGGTTCCTCAACGAATGGCGCGGGGGCCTTTGGAGGGAGTATCAACATCAATACGTTGGGATATGAACCGTTACCGACGGCGGAGACCAACTTTTCGGTGGGGTCTTTTGGTACCCTAAAAAATAACATCTTGGCCAGTACGGGATTAATTGATGGGAAATTTGTGGTGGATGCACGGCTGTCCCGGATTGTGTCCGATGGTTTTTTGAATCGTTCGGCGTCTAATTTGCGGTCATTTTATGTGTCCGGAGGGTATTATTTCAAAGATAATTTCATTCGCTTGAATGTATTTTCAGGACATGAAGTCACCCAACAAGCATGGGAAGGGACGCCCGAGGCTTTAGCCAAAGGGGATCAAGCGGGCATTCGGGCGTATGTGGACCGCAATGGTTTGGGTGATGCGTATTTGCAACGGATGCTATCGGAAGGCAGACGATTCAATCATTACACGTATGATAATCAGGTCGATAATTACCAGCAAGACCACTACCAGTTGATCTCCTCGTTCAAAATTCATGAAAATTGGCGTTTTAACCCAACGTTGCATTACACCTACGGTCGTGGGTTTTATGAACAATTTCGGGTAAATGATCGCCTCTCACGGTATGGCATTGCTCCCGTTGTGATTGGAAATCAAACCATTAGTCGCTCGGATCTGATTCGCCGGAAATGGTTGAACAATGATTTTTATGGCGCAGTTTGGTCGTTTGATTATACCAAGCCCGGGCCCTTAAGCGCTACTTTTGGCGGTGGTTGGAATCAATATCTCGGCGACCATTTTGGCGAAGTGATTTGGGCACGATTTGCCTCGACTTCCAACATCCGGCAACGTTGGTACGAAAATCTTGGGACGAAGCAAGACTTCAATACCTATGCCAAAGCCACCTACGATGTATCAGATCGCTTGAGCGTGTACGGCGATTTGCAATACCGCCGGGTTGGGTTTCAAATCAATGGGTCGGATGATAATGATATTCAGTTGAATACCGACGTGGTGTATCACTTCTTCAACCCCAAAGCAGGATTGACGTATCAGCTCAACGACCGAACTTCAGCATTTTTATCCTATGCCAAGGGGTCTCGTGAGCCAAGTCGGCAGGATTTTGTGGATGGCTTGGGCCAATCTCCACGCCCCGAGACCTTGCATGACTTTGAGGCAGGTTACAAATTCCAAAAAGGCAAAGCCAAAACCGAAGTTACCTTGTATTACATGCACTACCGAGATCAATTGGTATTGACCGGTCAGGTAAATGATGTGGGGAATGCTATTCGAATCAACGTGCCGGTAAGTTACCGGGCTGGGATTGAATGGCAAGGAAGTATGCAAGTGGGGAACCATTGGGTTTTAGGAGGAAATGCCACGTTTAGTCAAAACAAGATTCGGAACTTTTCGGAGACTATCGTGAGTTACGACGAAACGCCTACGCAGGTCAATTCCTTGACTGACACCGACATTTCGTTCTCTCCGAATGTGATTGCGGGTGGCCAGATGAGTTATTTACCGGCCAAGAATATTGAAATTACGTGGATGCCTAAGTACGTGGGTCGTCAGTTTTTGGATAATACCTCGTCTGCGAGTCGGCAGATTGATGCCTTTTTTGTCAATGATGTTCGGATGAACTGGACGGTGAAATCGAAGATAGCGAAAGAGATTACCTTCAGTTTATTGGTAAATAATGTACTGAACCACGTATATGAGGCCAATGGCTATACGTATAGCTACATTGCCGGTGGTGTGATTACCGAAAATTTCCTATATCCACAAGCCGGCCGGAATTTTTTAGCGGCGGTGCGGTTAAAGTGGTAAAAATAAAGGGGGGCTGTCTTTTTCAAGCAGCCCCTTTTTTTTAGTAGTCCATGTCATTTAGTTAAGCCTCCGAATCAAAATTGCCCTGTGCAATTAAATTAAAATAGGTTAGTTTACAAAAAGTATGAAAATGCCTGTATTTAGTTTAAATACACCATTATTTAGCTTTTTTCTGACCGTGAAAAACACCCTTTTTTCTTTTTGCTCTTGTTTTCTTTAAGTTGACTATTTAGATTTGGGGCAAGATCAATTTCGCGGACTAGGTGTCAATAGTACACTTTTTAAGCCATGAGTCCGGTTAAGGAGTGCATTTAGTTCGAATTCTGGATTACATTATAGGTAATTCCCTGTTGCTTGGTTGATTCGTTTCATTTTCCATGTTACCCAAATACCTATGAGCCATACCCCCACCCCCGAGTTTGGAGATCAGGCCTTGACATCACTTACTAAACCTTTAAAAAGTGAAAAAGTACTCGTTCTCGGATTGTTGGTACAGTTGTCCTTTATGATCTATACTCAGGCACCTTGTATCTGTCACTACGTTAAATTAGGTTTTATGGACGGAATGTAATAATTCAGAGGCAAATACATCATGGCTTGTGCTACATTGGTAAATAAAACTCCCCCGAAAGGCGGTTTATCATGCTGAAAATTCAAACAACCTCCATTCATTTCTCTTCGTTTGAGGTCCTAAGGGAAATAGATCTTTCCTTTAATCAAGGCGAAAATATCCTGATCATGGGTACCAACGGTTCTGGAAAGTCCACGTTATTAAAATACATGCTGGGGCTACTTCCCAATCAAACTGGAGAGGTGCTGTACCAAGGTATTTCACTTTTATCCGATCAAAAATTTGCTTTATCAGATGAATTTGGCGTTTTTTTTCCTGAATACCGTGTGTATGATTTCTTGACCGTTCAAGAAAACTTGGAGGTATTTGCTCTATATCAAGGACTAGATGACGTCGATTATGGGCAAAAAATGGCAGATTTTCATATATCAGATTTTGCTCGGGTGAAAGCACGTAATTTGTCCTTGGGGAACTACAAAAAGCTTTGTTTAGCGGTTTCGCTGCTCGGAAATCCAAAGTTGATGGTGTTGGATGAACCCTTTTTGGGGGTAGATAAAGTATCAATTCCTATTATTCTAGCTACTCTGCAACGTATGCAACAAGAAAATGGGGCACTTACTTTACTCACCACACATGAATTGGAACCCGTCGAGGATTGGTACACGCGTGCCATGTACATCCAAGATAAAAAGATTCATCTGAATCTCACGAAAGCAGAACTTTCTGAGCAGTTTGGGACACTAGCGAACTTTCAACACGAGATTTATGCATAGCTTTTATCTTGAATTTCGGAAAATAGCCAAAAATAAATTGACATGGCTTGCGTTTCTTTTCGTCTTGCTTGTCCCTACGCTTGTATTTTGGAATTTTCACCGAACAATGTACGAGGTCTATCCCCTTGCCATGAGTAACCGGGTAATCAAGTTGACATTTCCGGAGTTTTATGTGGCCAATATTTTTCGGCTTTCTCTACTGCTTTTCCTTATTGTAGCCACGCTACTCCAAGGAATTGAAAGCGTTACAGAAAGTAAGTTAAATAGGGTAATTTGGGTGAATCAGTGTTCAAAAAGATGGATAGAGGTAAGACGAAATAGTGTCTACTTTTTGCTTGGATTGATTTTCGTTTGCGTTATTTTGGTTATTGTCTATTCTTTTGCTAAATCTCATGCACTAGAAGCGCATATTCTTTTTCCATGGCAAAATGTTATCATCCTGCTTTTTCTTTCATATAGTATAGCATATAGCAGTCAACTTGCTCTCACATCCTTTCATGTATTCCGCCAATTCTGGCTTGCTGGTCTTATCAATGTAGTGCTGTACATGGTGGTTCGTTGGCATCCGTTATCGAGCATTAAGGTAGATGAGTTGGGGTCAATCCATTCTCTCAATGTATGTATTTTACTGGTATTCACGTCAATATTTTACAGTATTCATCTTCTAAAATTAGTTAAATGAATCGATCAGGTCTTTTCTTGATGGAATGGGATAAATTTAGGAAACTAGATTTATTCACCTATTCAATTTACTTATATTCTGGATATTTGGCAGTTATACTACTTCTCACTCAAATGAATACTGCCGATCAAGAGATGAATTATTTTTTGGCAATGGGAAGTTTTAAGTTAGCCATTTTTCTTGTTCAAGTTATTGTGCAACCTATTTATTTTTATACGCTCTATTTGTTTCATCAAATGGAGGTTCAGGCATCTTCTGTTGAAAGGTATAAGCTTAAGAAAATACCCTATTTGGCTGTCTATTTTTATAAATTTTGTATTGGATGGATAGTCTCGATTAGTTTACTATTTTTGACAATCTCAGTTCTTTTCTTTAGTCAGGGATTATATGAATTTTTACCTCTTTCATTTTTGGTGAATAATCTATTGGCTTTGTGTCTGGGTCAACTAATCCAAATAATTTTTATACTGAGTCTGTATCAATTTTTGAAAACAAACTATTTGGTCATTGCGGTTTTAATTTTATTTTCTTTATTGACTAATTTTGATTTACCCTATAATGCCTTTTACTTTGTAAGTAGGGCCATTAATATGTACACGTATCAAGGTGCAGTGGATTTAACCCCATACTATTATAAGGTTTTAGGTTTGGGTAGTATTATTTTTTTAGTTAGCATAATTTTGATTAGAATAAAAATTAAATTCATTAAAAATGATATTGCTTTTTAAAAAAAATTTCCATATTTTATTTATTTTTCTAGCACTAGTTCTCGAAAGTTTAAAATCGACTCGTTAGTTCAGAAAGAATTAATCAAAATAAAAGAGATTGAAGATCGGAAAAATGTTGAAGTAAATTACTCAAAGGAGGAGATTCAAGCACGTATTGAAAATCGATTTTCAGTTGGAGGGTTATTTAAATCAGCTTTATGGAGTACTATAGCTTTCTCGATACTCTCGCTAATTTCGGTTTTTATGATGCTAAATATACAAGATTCAACTCAATTTAAGGATTTGCCTAGTGGTTAAATGATTTTTCCTACAAAATGAAATTTTCATTGACTATTTACGATTTTAGAACAATAAATAGTTTTATTTTCTGTTTTGTGTAGGTTATTTTTCATTTTTTAATACTTATCTATGCGACGATTGTGTAGCTGTTTATTCGTATTGGGTATATTCCTTAGTTGCGAAATCGCTCCCCCAACTCCCAAGAATACCCCATTGTCAGTTTTAGGAATACTGAAGGTCGGGAATGTGGCCGAGGTATCCTTGAAGAAGATTTTTTCGTTGAATGAGCCCATCGACAGCACGAAATTGGATGTTCTGGATGCTACTTTACTTCTGGAGGAGAATGGGGATTTCTTTGATTCTCTCAAATTAGGTTCCAACAATATTTATTTTTCTTCGAAGAAAATAAAGGCCAATACCGTTTATGTACTCAAAGGCAGGCTCCCGGATGGCCATTTGTTTTATTCTGCTACCGTACTCACCCCACCCATTCCCAAGCCTCTGGCCTATCGGTTCGTTCGTGATGCTGAGTCCCCCTCGTCCTCTAGATCTGATGAGTTTGCGAAAGTAGAAGTAGATTGGTCTAGTTTAGAAGGGAATAACTTGTTTATTGGGTTTGAACCTTTTCCTAGAGGATCTTTTAATTTTGAATTAAATGTCAGCTCAAATTTAAGTATTTCTGAGATTCAACCCAATCCAGATTGTCTCATATCAAATGTACCTTCCCATGTAAGTCGTTTTTCCAATAGCTATTTCAGACGGTCTTGTGTTCCCAATGGTAGTAGTTCTTTTTGGATTCAACAATATACCTTCATTAGTTCGCCTAATGGGAGTAGTTTCCCGTTTGAACGAGTGTATCTCTCCAAGTTCACCTTAACCTACGGCTTAGTTGGTGACGAGGTTTTTTTCTTCCGAAATATAAATTCACCGAGAGGAATTGATCGGATCTTTGAAGAACCTTCGCGTAATTATACCAATTTGACAGGTGCGCAAGGTGTTGTATTTGGCCAAAGTGAAAACCATATTCTACTGCAATGAAAATCTATTTAAGTACCTTCCTTCTATTCCTGGGCTATTTGTCACAGGCCCAAGGGATCTACATTTCGGGTAAAGTATTCGATGCTCATTCCGGTGAGAAACTGGTTGGGGTGACGTGTTTTGATCTAAATACCAAAAAATACCTCACGACCAATCAAGAGGGTTATTTCAATGTTGTCTCCAAATCGTCCTCCATAAGCCTTCGTTTTTCGTATGTGGGTTATGCCTCCAAGGACACCACTTTTTTTAATTCGGGTACTGTAGCAATTCCTTTGTCATCTGGTTTGGAGTTGGATGAGGTCTCCATCCGGTCCGATCGACGAATAGATCCCACGTTTGCCCAAATTTCAGCCAAGCAGATCCGCCAACTTCCCGGTATTTTGGGTGAACGAGATGTCATCAAAGTATTGGCCTTTCAGCCTGGGGTTATGTCTGGGACCGAAGGATCTTCTGCGATCTTTGTCCGTGGGGGTGGCGGAGATCAAAATCTAGTCCTTTGGGATGAGGCTGTTTTGTATAATGTAAACCATTTGGGTGGCTTTTTTTCTATATTTAATCCTACGGTAGTCAAGAATCTACAATTTTATAAATCGTTTATTCCAGCCAATTACGGGGGGCGTGGGTCATCGGTCATTGCCATTTCTACCCGAGAAGGCAATCGAAATGAGGTAGAGGGTGAAGCGGAGATTGGTCTTCTGAATCAAAATTTGACCATCGAAGGACCTATCGAGGAGGGTAAAAGTTCGTTTATTGTATCCGGACGGTATTCGAATTTAGGCGTAGTCGGACTCGTGCAAAGTGCCCTTGCTTCGAATTCTGGGGATTTTAATAATATCTCCTTTTATGATTTTTCCGGACGAGTGAACAGGCAAATGAGTAAAAATGGGCAATTGGTGTATAGTTTTTTCAGTGGCGCTGATCAATATCGGAACAGCGAAGCGTATAATTTCATCCGGGAGAAAAATATATTACGTTGGCGAAATACTGTTCACTCCTTGAAATACACCCAAACACTGGGTAAGCAACTTTTCTTTAAGACACATTTGGCGCGGACGGTTTATAAAAGTACGATGCAATTTCAGGATGAATTCCAAGATCAAGGCTTTGTTCGGCAGGGATTAAACAATCAAATTACCGATTGGTCCGGAAAACTCAGTTTGGATTACACCCTTTCTCCGGCCTTGTCGATGAGCGCTGGGGGTGAACTGATCTCCCATACGTTTCGGCCAAGTTATTTCACGGAATCTACCAGAACAGCCCGATCGGATTCGGGATCGATTATTAGGACGGTTGAGCCCAGTTTATTTGTTCAAACTTCGTTTCAGCCGTTCAAAAAGGTAAAATTCGATTTGGGAATGCGGTATTCTAATTTAATCACCCCGGGAAAAACTTTTTCCAACTGGGAGCCAAGAGTGCAGATCCAACTGCTTCCTACCCAAAATCGGTCGGTATTTTTTTCCTTTACGCGGATGAATCAGTACCTTCATTCGTTGGCGAGTACGGGTACGGGTTTCAATTTGGAAGTATGGGTACCGGCCAAGGAGGATGTTCCACCGTTGAATGTAACCAGTTTGTCTATGGGGTATCGTCAAGTGATTGGCAGGTGGTCGTTTGGGCAGGAGGTATATGCCAAGAATTTTCGAAATTTGATCATGTATGGAGAGGGCGAGAACATAAGTATCTTTCAAGGATCCGATTGGTCGAACCAAATCAATAAACAAGGGACTGGCATGAGCGTGGGGTTGGAGAATTTTGTTCAGTTTGTTCATCCCAAAGGACAATTTGATTTGGCTTACACGTGGTCAAAGACCGATCATCGGTTTATCGGGATTAACGAGAGCCAATTATTCCCCTTCCGGTTTGACCGCAGGCATTATTTGACGGCGCAAGGCTCGTATAATGTGTCAAAAAAATGGCAGGTGAATGCGGCGTTTGTTTTGCAATCGGGTCAAGCGTTTACGGCTCCTACGGGTGTACGTCCCAACGGAAACATAAATTATTTTTCGCCTATTTTCTATTACACCTCCATCAATAACAGCCGTTTTCCACTGTACCATCGGTTAGATTTGGGCTTGAATTATCTCAAGAAAACCAAGCGGGGGAATGAGGCGACGTGGTCATTTGGAGCTTACAATGTGTATAATCGTCAAAATCCAGCGTATTTAGACGTCGCGCTTATTCCATCAGAATCGGGAGGGCAACCTTCTTATCAGGTGGTTCCTAAGGCCTTTATACCGATTCTTCCCTACATCAAATATTCTTGGAAGTTTTGATAGAAACAATAGGCGTAGACCGAATGAACTTTGGGAATTACTTTTTCTATTTCAACTAACTCGTCGTAGGTAATCTACACCTGAAGAACTGGATAAAATAGTACCAAAATCTGGTGTATGAAAAGACCGCCTCCATGCAGCATAGAGGCGGTCTTTTGTGGGTATGAGGTATTGTTAAAACCGAATCCCGGCGGCCCACATGGTGCCTTGAACAGGGCTGTCGGGTTGGAATGTGGGCGTCATGTCATATTTCACAAAAATACGGAGATTCCGCCGGCCAGCTTCGGCCATTAATCCATAGGAAAAAGGATTCAAGTTGTAGCTGTCATGGAATCGCTCGGCACTTCGTCGGCTATCCGTTCGCTGCACCATTTGATAGGAGCCAACGCGAACGCCTGCATAAGCGCCTACACCGAGGCGGAAGCCAGATTCTTTGAATCCAAACTGAAGTACCAACGGCAACTCCAGGCGGGCAACAGTCAGTTTGGTTTTTTCAGCGGCAAAACCCAAGGGCTGAAACTGGCCATCCTCGCCTAGGCGGACGTTGTCTTCAAAGCGGTAATTGTTCCAAGCCACTTGAAGCCCCGAGCCTACCGCTACATCAACCTGCCGGCCAGTGATCAGCGCATCGTTTCGGCGAAAATCAAGCGCCACGTACCGGGAACCCCACGGCTGAAGATCTGGCATTTGGTTAGGTTGTTCAAACATGTTTAAGCCGAGATTGATACCAAAATCTTTTCGGGTAAACATATTTTTGGGTTTAGAACGCTCAGGTTTAGGAGATTCCTGATTTTCATCCTGTGCATAAACGGCCGTCATGATGCCGACCAAAGAGAGGGTTAATACGAGCTTTTTCATTTTTTACTTTTTCATTTATCCCCAAGGTGGGGGTTGTGAAAAGTAGATGTACCGTCCATCAAAAAGGTTGCGTGATAATTCCGAAAAATCTTTATTTTCGTTTCTCAACACCTCTTTTTCTCTCATGTCTTGGCGTCAAGTAGCTCCGTGGCAGTTATTTATCCTCATTTTGTTGATGACCTCCGGCTTCATCTTGGAGTTACCTATATGGCGGTATTTCTTTAAAACTATGCACATGTTGGCTGGTTTGGGCTTTTTTTTATGGCTCCATGCGCTCTACCGCTGGCGTCAAAAAGTGCATGGATTGGAGGAGGAAATGACGATGTCCTTGTTATTTCTTTGGGTGATTGCTTTGGATGTAGCCCGCATTATGGAGTTTTCGATCAAGCCGAATACATTGTACGTGGGGCTACCTAGCGGAACGCTCACCTCCCAACTGTATTATGTGTCGTATGCCTGTTTGGTGTGGGCATTGGCTTGGCGGTGGGATCGGAAGATTAATTTTTTACGTTGGGGGTGCTTTTTGTTGCCTTGGGTCGGGGTTTGGTATTTGCAAAGTCAATATTTTCAGACCACTCAGGAGAAATAAAAAAGGCGATTCGTTGGTGAACCGCCTTCAAAATTTTCTTTAAAAACATAAACTGGCTGCACCGAGCAAACCGGCGTCGTTCCCGAGGGTTGCCTTCTTGATGGTCAATGTTTTCAGGTAGTAGGGGGTCAACCAATAGGCCAATTGTTTTTCTACTGCCGGTAAAATGTAGTCGTACGAAGCGGAGAGGCCACCACCAATTAAGATAGTGGTAATATCCAAAATTCGAATCATCGAGACCAGTCCGTCGCCAAGCATGATTCCGACTTCATGAAAAATTTGTAGGGCTAGTTCATCTCCTTCAGCTGCTGCGGCGACCAAGCCGGTTGTTGAGATGGTACCGTCGCTTGGCAGCATCGTTTCCCCAATATAGGCTGCCCGCATGGCGTTGGCAAGGTCCAATAATTCATTTTTGCCAATATTTCGTTCCAGTACTTTGCCGTTGCGAGACGGCATGTGGCCGGGCTCCATGGCATTACCGCCGCCGCCTTTGAAAACCTGCTTATCGATGATGGCTGCGCCGCCAACACCCGTACCTAGAGTAACAAAGATATAATCTTCCGGAACATCGCCTTCACCGAAGTAATATTCACCTAGTGCTGCGGCATTCGCATCGTTTTCGAGGAAAAACACATGATTGGGAAAGCGTTTGGCTAATTCAGGAATGATGTGAATGCCATCAATTTCAGGAATAGCGGTGATTTCCAAGAGAGTCTGGCGATCGCGGGTAATGAGACCGGGTACGCCAATCCCAATGCGACTAATCTCTTTGTGTTCGGCCAATTGAACGCCGATGGCATCGCCTAGTCGTTCGACAAAATGTCCTGAGGTACGCCAACTAGCGGTATCATGGCTGTAAAAATGCGAAATATGGCCGGTTTCGGATTCCACCAAGCCCATTTTGACATTGGTTCCCCCGACGTCTATTCCTAGGTAAACTGATCCCATGGAGTATATTGATTAAAATGATTGAATAAGGGTAGATAGACAAAAATAAGGAAAATTAGCTTTTTGCGACGGAATTGATTTCAGAAATCAAGTCCAATACCTCTTTTCGGCCGATGGCCGTATCGGAAGAGGTGATAAAAAACTCAGGTAAAATGGCCCATTTCTCGGCCATCGCCATGCGAAAGGCATCGATATTCCGTTGGCCTTCGAGTTTTTTCACTTTATCGGCTTTGGTGAAAATAAGTTTAAACGGAATGCCTTCTTCACCCAACTGATCCACAAAGGCCAAGTCGATTTTTTGCGGCGGTATGCGGATATCGATCAGCACAAAAACATACAATAAATTGGGGCGATTGCGGAGGTACTCCCACGTCATTTTTTCCCATTTTGCTTTTTCGGATAAGGGCACTTTGGCAAATCCATAGCCGGGCAAATCCACCAAATACCATTCGTTATTGATCAAAAAATGATTGATCAATTGGGTTTTTCCGGGTGTGGATGACGTTTTAGCCAGTTTCTTTTCACCCGTGATCATGTTGATCAAGGATGATTTTCCCACATTCGATCGGCCAATGAAGGCATATTCCGGTTTTGTGGGAGGAGGGCAATGGCTGACCTCGGCGGTACTTTTCAGAAAGAGGGCTTCTTTGATTTTCATGGGATTAGGGGTTTGGGAGGCATTTAGGACAAACACCTTGGACTAAAATATTGACTTCTTCCCGTTGATAGCCAGTGGGCAATACAAAGCTTGGCACCTGGACCGTGTCGATGCAGGTTGTTAGGCCACAATCGCGGCATTTAAAATGAACATGTTCATGGTGGTGATGGTCAGCACTGCAGGTATCGTGCTTACATAGGGCATAGCGGGTTCCTCCTTCGTCATCCAGAACTTTATGAATTAACCCTTTTTCGAGGAACGTTTTTAGTGTCCGGTAAATGGTAACCCGGTCGAATCGCTCGCCGAGTTGAGTTTCTAGATCACTATGCGATAAGGCATTCGTTTGCTCATGAAACATCAGCAAGATGTCCTCTCGGCAACTGGTATGCCGAAGTTGGTAGGTTTTGAGCGTTTGTCGTACGGTCGTTCGCATTAATTTTCCACCGGTGGGGCTGTTGGTGATTCTAGCTGTAATTTAACCAAATGAGCATATATTCCCGAAGGATTAGCCAACAATGTCTGGTGAGAGCCCGATTCGGCGATTTCTCCATCCTTTAAAACAAAAATGGTGTCGACATTTCGGATGGTTGCCAGTCGATGCGCAATAATCACGGTAGTCCGATTCTCCATGAGTGTATCCAAGGCTTCTTGCACGAGGTGTTCGGATTCTGCATCCAGTGCCGACGTGGCTTCATCGAGAATGAGGATGGCGGGGTCACGGAGAATTGCGCGGGCAATCGCTACACGTTGGCGTTGGCCTCCGGATAATTTAACGCCACGCTCACCCACAACCGTCTGCAATTGCTCCGGAAATTGCTGAATAAACTCCCACGCATTCGCTTTTTTGGCGGCTTCAATGATCTCAGGTTCCGTTGCCCCAGGCTTCCCGTATTGGATATTCTCAAAAATTGTTCCACCAAATAGCATAACCTCCTGAGGTACCAACGCCATATTCCGACGAATATCCGATATATGATACGATTTACTTGACTTTTCATCTAAATAGATCGTCCCGTGTTGAATCGGATACATTTGCATTAGGAGCTGCATGAGCGTTGATTTACCAGCCCCAGAGTGCCCAACAAGCGCGACTTTCTCTCCCGGCTTGATCTCAAAAGACAAAGGCTTCAGGACCTGAATATCTGGACGTGTAGGATAAGAGAATCCTACATTATCATACCGAATATGGCCGGTTAACCGAACTGTAGATTCTGCACGGTGCACATCGACCTCCGTTGTTTCATTCAAAATTTCGACCAATCGCTCGGAGGCTCCTACCGATCGTTGCAACTGCGCATATAAATCGCCCAAGCCTCCCATGGAAGCACCAATGAACGTCGTGTAAAATAAGAATGTCAGGAGATCCGAAAGTTGCATTTCTCCCGAGGCCACAAGTCCCCCACCATACCAAACAACTGCAATGATACCACCTGTCATACCAACAATGAAGAAAGAAACAAAGGACCCGCGAAGCGTTGCTGCTTTTAAGGAGACGCTCACCACCTCGTCCAAGGCCGATCGGTACCGGCCTGCTTCGAGACGTTCGTTGGTGAAGGATTTTACTACTTGAATCGACTGCAAGGTTTCCTCCACGATCACATTGGCTTCAGCTAATTTATCCTGCGCTTTTTTAGCATATTTTCGAATGTGTTTTCCAAAAAACAACGCAGCTACCACTAAAAAAGGAAAAGTAGCCAACATAAACAGCGTGAGTTTCCAGGACAGATAAAAGATCACGGCAATCCCCACCACAAGGGTCACGATTTGTCGGAAAAATTCAGCCAGGGTAATGGATAAAATATTGTATAAAGCTGCTACATCGCTTGTGATTCGGCTGGTTAATTCACCTACACGTCGTTGTTCAAAAAAACCAATAGGCAACGATATGAATTGTTCATAGACAGCTTTCCGGATATCCGCGGAGGTGCGTTCGCTCACTTGGGCAAAGAAATAAACCCGGAAGAAAGAAAAGACCCCTTGAGCCAAGAGAATAAGCGCAAAAAACAAGGTTACTTGATTGAGCGTATAGTTGGATTTCTCTTCAATGACCCGCGTCATTTCGCCAATCAACATCGGAAAAGCCAGCGTTGTTGCACTCGAAAATACCAAGAAGACCATGCCAATTGCAAAATATCCTTTGTAAGGACCAATGAACTTAAACAAGCGCCACGCTTTGTTGAGCCCTTCTTTACTTAATTTAACTTTTTCGGTGGACTCTTCAGGACTCACCATACCACGTCTATTTGCCATATTTTCGTTATTCTCCTACCTGCCCTCGGTAAGCCGATTTTTGTAGGATTTGATTTGCCTCTTTATTTTCCATTATATCTACAAACGTTACCTTGGGATTCTCCGTTCGGTATGCATTGACAATTCGCCATCCTACCCATTGTCCAATACGTCCTGGACAAGCTGGTCCAATTTCTGGTACGGCGGGGCGTTCACCAATATACTTCTCTTTTGTCCGTGGATTAAGTTCAAAAAACAATTGATGATCCACAAAATGAGCCCATACTAAGTCTTGCGCATACCAAGTTTGTTGGTACGTGGTATCTGCATAGTCGATAATCCGGTGAGGGGGAACCTCAGGCAACATCGTTTGGGTGAACTCAAATGTTTTTCCAAAATAAATCATATCGTTGAGTAATGTTCGATCGCCGGTATTGGATTTCGCATAGGAATCGGCTAGTAAGCGAATCAAAGTTGGGACTAAAGATTCCTTTTCATAGCGGCGCAAGATGTAGTCGGGTTGTTGAGGGCGGAACAGCGCTTTGGGACCGACAAAGGCTTCGAGTGCGATGACCATGAGGGAGTCGGATACGTACACGTCGTTTTGCAACCCTGAGAATAAGGTCACCACACGTGGCGGACGGAAGTTTGGGTAATGGGACTTGATTCGGCCAAAGGCTTGTTCGAGTTGTGTTTCAATATCGGTTAAGTCGCCAAAATAGGCCTGAGTTTGGTCATGCAACTTCCGGGTATCCGGGTGCTGTGTCAATTGCGTGAGGTACGAAATGAAAGCGGGATCATCTGGGTAGGCGCGAAAAAATGCCCGGGTGACATCTTCGTGCTTAACCAAGAATGCGTGAACCTGTGCGGTATCAGAAAGGTTCATCAAGGTTTGTTCCAGCCGTTCTATGTGAATATCCACAGCCGGAATTTCGTCTGCCGGTCCACACTGCCAGAGGGCGAGGCCTATTCCAAGTAATCCAATGTGTTTTTTTAAGGAAAGCATGGTGTTCAAATTAAGAAAAGGACGAATCATCAGACGGATACGAAAGTCCGATCCGGTGGCGTACGAGGTCCAGGAGCTGACTCAGTGCGAGACTATCGCCATGGGTCATGTCTGGATGCTCTACCCAGCCGGCCTGTAGGGCAGCATGAACCGCCTCGATTTCGTAGGTATAGCCAAAGAAATCTTGGCGTGGAAATGATTTCGTTTCCAGCGGTGTATGGTCGGAGGAATATAAAGTAACCTCTTGGCAATCATGAAATCGGGTCGGTAGAAAAATATAGCCATCGGAGCCATACAAGACACCTTCTGACCGTGTATTCGCCAAAAAGGTGGCGTTATAGGAGCCTGTTACGCCGTTTTGGTAGCGAACGGAAATGTCGGTTGCGGCATCCACGCCTGTTTCACTAAACTGGGCGATGGCTTGAAGCTCGGCAACCGGTGCACCGGCCATCCATTGGCCTAAAAAGAGCGGGTATATGCCAATATCCAATAGGGAGCCACCACCCAACGATTTGTTAAATGCTCGTCGGTCAGGTTGTTGGGGTGCTTGATACCCAAAGTCGGCCCGGATATGCCGGAGTACGCCAATGCGGCCTTCTTGAATCCATTGATTGGCTTGCAAAAGGGAAGGCATGAATCGGCTCCACATGGCTTCCATAAAAAATGTCTGGGTAACTTGTGAAGATTGGATGATGGTCTGAACTTCTTGCGCATTCATCCCCAAGGGTTTTTCACACAGGACTGGAATGCCTTTTTCCAGAAAAAATCGAGCCCATTGGGCATGGAGCGGATGCGGTGTGGCGATGTACACTACGTCGAGAGATTGCGCCAAGGCTAAGTCTTCGTACTGGCCAAAGGCTTCACCGGCCCCCCATTCGGCGGCAAAGGCTTTTGCTCGGGCAAGATCGGTGGAGGCAACGGCTGTCAGTTGTGCTCCGGGTATATGGCGAAGGTCATGTGCGAATTTACGCGCAATTTTACCTAGTCCCAAAATACCCCAATGAATGACGTTTGCCATGTCGAATAAGTCAAATGAGTAACAAAGATACAGAAAAACTAGGAGATATCCGGTGCCATGCCCATCATCGAAAACCCGCCATCGTGAAAGATATTTTGCATGGTGATGAATCGGG
>Ga0075154_10000275_pt1 | contig 45681 bp, 54 predicted proteins | sample JI71714BDNA_FD_70965 | JGI IMG/M metagenome (GOLD analysis project Ga0075154, IMG submission 70965) | Wastewater effluent complex algal communities from Wisconsin, to seasonally profile nutrient transformation and Carbon sequestration -... | ecosystem: Engineered > WWTP > Effluent > Algae... | reverse complement strand
GGGAAGTTCGGAAATTGGCTCGGGACATTATCAGATGCTCCAGGCTGTAGGATTTGGCAGGAGGATGAAATGCGCGTTCGAGTTTTCATGTCCGCGGTCGTCGCGACCGCGCTGTTCGGATCCTCGGCCATGGCAGCGGAGCCGTCACATATCCGTTATGACAATTATACAATGTGCGCGGCCTATATGCAGGAGCAGGTCCAAGGCCGCATTGACTCAGGCAAACCGGCGGAGGCGGACATTCTTAAACCCGCGGTCAAGCAGTTGCAAACCAAGGCACTAAATCAGGGCGCTTTAATGAATTACAGTGCCGAACGCGTGACCAAGGACATTGCCGACGCCAGAGCCCATGTCGCCAGCTTGCTCAAGTCGAAGTCCGGGCCAGACCTGACAGCCTTTGTCAGGGCTTCAGGCGAGCATTGCGTCTTAGTGAACTTTGGCATGAACGGCGCCGAAGATAAGCAGAAATTGTTTTTCGCCCGGTAGGCGGGAATAGCCGACGCGAGGCGAGGCTTGGGTCGGCTCTAGACCAAGAACCAGCCGCTGGCGAAGGCGGCGATGAACAGTTGGCAAATGGCGGTCTGATGCAGGTTGCTGGAAAAGGGCTGTTTGCGCGTTTTGTGGCGGAAAAATGCGCGCCCTGCATAGGCGCCGATCGTTCCGCCGAATATCGCCCAGGCCAGCAAAGTGTCTTCCGATATTCGCCAGCTGCCCTCTTCGGCACGGATTTTGTCTATTCCGAACAGCATGAAGGTCCACAGGTTCAGGATCAGCAGCGCCATTATGGCGTTGGGTAGGGTGAGTAATGCTATCGGGTCCATTGTCGTCGGGCGTCTTCGTTTAACCGGTTTCAATCCCCGTAATAGGGTTCGCATGCGACGCCATCTCCGTCGCCATCCATGCCTTCGCGATAGCCGGGGTCGCCGCGATAGAGCGGATCAAGCCCTTGGGCGCGAACCTCATTGCACCCTGCGTAATAGACCGACTGTTCGATCTCTTTCGCCTCTGCTTCCCTGACGATAGCCGCTTCCTGTTCCTGCTGCGTCACAGGAGGAAGGTTGTAGATCCCCAAAAAGGTCAGGACGACAAGGGGCGCTGCAGTTTTTGCAAAGGAATCGCGGGCCATGCGACGACCATGACAGGGCAGGGTTAAGGGTTGGTTTCGGTCGCAGATTTTGGGGGTTAGGCAAATTGTCGCCACCGGAGAGAGAATTTTCGTTTCACGCGAAGGCCGCAAAGATTTTGAAGAGGGCAGTTGAAACCGCCCGCTTTCGGTCACCCGCCAACCTCTTTTGTATCTTAGCGGTCTTCGCGTGAAACGATCTGGGCCGGCGAGGATGTGACTGGGCAAGAAGGGGACATGCTACCCGCGTGTCCCCTTCTTGCCCTCTCCCTATACGAGGTTGACCCGCCTTGCCGCTTTGCGCATTCTGGCCGGGCCATGTGCAACCACTACGCCAACCATCCTGAAATCCAGAAAGAGCTGCAGACATGGCGCGAATATATTTCGTGGAGCCTGAACGTGCCGCTGCCGCCCGAACTGGCGGAGCTGGACGAGGATGTCTGGCCGAAGCGCGAGGCGGCGGTGGTGCGGGATAGCGTGGCGGATGGCGGCGCGGTGGCGGATATTATGCGCTGGGGCGTGCCGCTCAGCCTGCCGGGCAAGCGCGCAGGGTCTGTGGTGACCAAGCATGTCACCAATGTCCGCAATCTCGATAGCCCCTTCTGGCGCGGGATGCTGACGCGGCCGGAACAACGCTGCCTCGTCCCCTTCACCCGCTTTGCCGAACCAAAGATGGGTGCTGGCCGCGAGGAACATTGGTTTAGCATCAGCGACCAGCCACTGGCTGCCTTTGCAGGGGTGTGGCGTTATTCCTCCCCCCACCGTTCGCCTCGAGCGCAGTCGAGAGGCGGCGAAGGCCAGCTTGATCTTACCGGTGTCTCGACTTCGCTCGACACGAACGGATTGGCCGCAGATGATCAAGAAAAGGTCTTCGCCTTCCTCACCTGCGAACCCAACCCGCTGGTCGCCCCGCTGCATCCAAAGGCGATGCCGGTGATCCTGCATCCGGAGAACTATGCCGCATGGCTAACCGCCGATTGGGAGGAGGCCCGAAAGCTGGTGCAGCCCTTTCCGAGCCAGTTGATGGCGGTAGAGTGAGGCGCGGGATTAAGGGGGACAGGGAATGATGCGCTATTTGATCATTTCGTGGGTTTCGGCGGTGGCTGTGCATCTGCTTGGCCATTTGGCCATGCGCGACGCACCCGATGTGCGCGGCTGGCGGGTGGTGAAGCCGGGGCCGATGTATGGCGTCGGCGTGTGGCTGGGCGCAGGCCTCACCGCGTTGATGGCTTATATCTGGCTCTTTGTCGGCTCAAACCGCGCGGACGGGGCGCAACAGATGCAGATATTATTCTGGCTCATCCTCGCCTTTGGTGCCGGCACCATGATTGTGATCTGGCAGGGCTGGCAGGTGCGGCGCACTGCCTTGCGCTGGCGCGGGGACCAGATGGTATGGCGCGCCGGCGGGGCAGAGATCAGCCGCCGGTTCGCCGATGTGGTGTCGATGGAAAAATCGCTGCTCGGCCCGGTGACGATCAGTTTCACCGACGGCACCCGCTTGCGCGTTGATCCCAATGCCAGCCATGCCATGGCGCTGATCGAGGCGTTGGATGGGCAGGGTGTGCGGTGATGGGGATAGGTTGGTGTTAGCGGCGTGGCTGGCGGTGTGGAGTTGCGCTAGTGGTTTAATTGGTAAAATGGCGCCGTAATTCCAGCACCGTAATTGGGCCCGGTAGGTTGAGCAAAACGGGGACATGCTACCCGCGTGCACCCGGAACGCCGACCTAGCGCATCCTCTTTACAGCGTCCTGATCTTTCTCTAATGGCTGCGCTCCAATTAACTGAAGAGAGGCCTTGCCATGTTTTTCATTGCAACATTCGCGCCTCCGCCTTCCTTCTGACGGGGCGGACGCCCCTGCTTCGATCCGCAGCCTGACCGGCTGGCGGCTTCCGACATTACAGATTTGAAGCGTGCGGCCCTGAACGGGGCAGCGCGTGCGAAGGTATATTATGTATATCCGGTTTGTATCGCCCCGGTGGCTCGACCGCCGCAGGGGCAATTGCGGCATATTCCAAGCCGCACTAGATGTTGTGTATGACAGCAGCACGCCAGAGCATTTCTATCTGCCGCTGCGCGAGTTGCTTGATTGGTTCAACGACCATCTGCCTGCGCCTGATGATAACCGCTTTGCGGTGCGATCACGCAAGCGCAACATTGAGGTGGGCATTTGCTGGTTCCGTGCCGATGCGCGGGACATGTTGCGCAACGCGCATCTGATGGCGGCTATTCTCAGGGATTATGGAGTTGCAATTGCGCACATCACCACCCGCGATCCGGGGCAGCTGCTTTACAGCGATCGCTATCAGGTCGTGGCAAAGCCCGCAGTCCACACGCCAACTATCTGGCACTGAACGCCAGCAACCAAAAGGCCAGCAAACAAAGGAGGCTATCATGACCAAATATCAGAAGTACGAAAACAGCCCCTGCTTTCGAACGCACATCCAAACGCCGCCGGGGCTTCCCCAGTGAGACGCAAGTCAAGCGCGGCTACCGGACGATAAGGGGCGGGGAGGTTGATCTGGTCGAAAAACTCGGCCGCAATGATCCCTGTCCCTGTGGTTCGGGGAGGAGATTTCAAACGCTGCTGCCTGAAAGGCGGCGGCTATGATGGAATGTTAAGGGGAGATTATTGGCGGTAGCTCTGGTCAGAAAACCGCTGCACCGTTGATGATCGGATTGAAGGGCAGCAAGAAGGGGGCATCTTGTTAGGTGCCCCCGGCTTTGCGGGCCCCGCCGTAATGCAAGAAGCGCCCCCGCCGCTGGTTCAGTTGATATATTTCATTTTGGTCTCGAGAATGCACACCTGAAATTCCGAGATTTCCCTTTCATCCCTGTTGCCCGACGCGCCAAGCTTATAGGCAATATCCATCATGCTCTGCAGCCTGGGAATGGTTATATGGCTGATCAGAATGTTGTTGGCCCAGCGACGATACATATCCCGCTCTTCGCCTCTGCGGACGGCGGCGTCGGAGGCATATTTTGCCGATAGCGAACACCCGCCATTCAGGATCTGGTCCGCCTGATATTGGGTCAATGCCGTATTCGACGCTGTTTGGGCAAATGCCGGCAGTGGCGCGAAGGCAATGGCCAGCGCAGCGGCAATGGCGGGTTTTTTGGAATAGGGTCGGGTCATGGTCTTTTCTCCTTTAGGCGTCATGCGCCTATCGGAATTGGGCCCGAGATTTTGTGATTTGCGTCACGGTAGGTTGGGGGAGTGAAGAAGGCGGGCATTGGCGCTCACCTGCGGTGAGCAAGACACAAAGGCGCGAACGGGGCGGTTCGAGGCTGCGGCGGAAGGACAGAACGAAAGCCTTTGTGCCTTTGCGAATTGATGCTCCGCATCGCCTACGGCCCGCTCGCCAGAGGCGGGTCTTAATTGGCATTGCGTCCCCAGAATTCTCATTATGCTGTTTACTTCCGGAGGCAATAGCTAGTTCTATATGTGTAGTCGAAACCCCAAGTGCGTTGGCCAATGGTATCTACGTGAAAGCGACCATCAGGATTTGCTTCGGGCGTAGTGGGATCGAAATAGGCACCTAGGCCAAATTTTGCGTCCGCCTTCGTGTTTTTCCATAACGCGCACAATGTTTGAAACATCGGCTCCACAGGGGAAGGATTTACCGGAATCATGTCAAATGCCGAAAAGCTCATATGAGCACTCTTCTTCGCCCCGCCGATACAAGCATTGAATGCTGGAGAACGAAAACCGGACACGATCCTAACCTGCCCAACTTTTGGTTCCACTTTTTCGCGCAGAAATCGCAGTGTCGGCAAGACATTCGACCACAATTCGCGCGGTGGAATGATGAACGTGTCTATGGGACATTGCTGATCGGCATATTGTGCATCGGGTATCAGCAACTGCCAATAAGGCACTACATCGACTACATTCTGTTTTTCAAGGAAGCGATGAAAGTCGGACACCAAGCGAGCGCGTTCCATGCTACTCGTGCTCCATTTCACAAACTCCGGCGGAGCAATGTCTTCAGTTACTTCGGCGAACGCGGATGTAGACGTCAGGGCTAGCGCAAGTAGGAAATATCTTAGCATCATTTTAACACTTCTAATCCGATCGATCGTATATTCTATCATAAATAGTCATATTCAAGTGTGGAAGGTGGAAGATGCCTTCGGCGTTAGTTCGCGCATGGACGTTAAAAGAGCCGGGGGTTGCCATCGCATTTAAGGCCAATATTTAACGCGAAGATCGCGAAGGTTTTTAATTGGGAGCAAGGCTGGAGGCGGCAAGTGATCTTCGCGTTTTATACCCTTTGCACCTTGCCCGTCATCGGCGGACGTTAATTAGTATAGTGTCCCCAGAATTCCACAGAAATCTGTTACTCAGTGAGGGCATACCAATCACGAATTGCCAACTTCAACCTCACCACTTCGTCTTCTGGCAAGTATCCACAATGGGCTATCGGCCCCCTCGCTAAATTGAGTCGTGATATAACTTTCTCAAGTCTCTCTATCTCGCAGTTTGGGAAAAGTCCGCCGAATACGTCCCAATTTTGTTTGACGATCTCGCCCAAGTGCCCAAATGTAACGTAGTCAATTGGCTGATCGGATCTCGGCGGTAATCCTTCTTTGCTCTCTTTTCGTTTATTCGCATTTGCATACTTTTGAACATCATCCGGAACGTGATCTTTCCACCAACTTTCTTGATAAGCATTGAGTAGGACTTCAGAGACGAACGACCTAATATCATTCTCAAGCATATAGAAAATCTGATAAAATTCTGCCATGCGAATGGAGGATGCTCTAATCTCGAAATCGACTTGGCCAAGATTAGCATCAATCAACGCATCAGTTGCCTTTTCAAGATCAGATTTTGCCTTAAATATATGTTTTTCGTCGGAAACACTTTCAAGATCAGATCGAATCGCAGCCGCCTTTAAAACAAAAAGCTCAATCGAATTGGCATGAAAATTCATAAAAGATTGTTCTTCAAGCTCTGAAATATCGCATTAAATACTGAAATATCTTTGGTTTCCGGAAGTACGATGTTTATGTGATATGATAGACCAAGCCCGCCGTTAACCTTGTGGGAATTGCCCTCCGGCTCGTTGATTTTTTCCTGCTCTTGCACTGGCGTTTCTGACTTACCGGAAACGTAATTGGCTGGAATGAAAGCGCGAAACGCATCAAAAGTTCCATAAATTTGATGAACTATTGTGTCTGATTTGATAAGCCCCGTTATCTCCACGATTATCTCTTTAACCTTATCTTCGGGGAGTGAGTGCGCAAAAGTATTCTTCTTAAATATCTCACTGAAAGCTTTTTTCACGCCGTGGAGCGCAGCTTCTGGCCTGCCGCCATCAGTTTGAAATTTGGCATACCATTCGGTCGGCTTTCCATCGCTGCTTATGAAATCGACGCGCTTCATGATGTTCGGAATTGGCGCCGCAGATCCGCCCGAGACGGATAAATATGTTTCAATATACGACTTGTTGAAGACGTCGGGACGCTCGGCATTTATTAGGGCTTGCAGCGCGGTTTTGAGTTTTCCAGGCGTGGTCGTGTAAGTGAAGTTGCCGGGTATAGTTCGGCGCTTTTTGTCGGCGGCCTCTACCTTTTTATCACTCGGATTTTTGCTTTCAACTTCGGCCAAATGACTTCTCCCCTACTCCGCCGCAACCCCTGCCTGTTCGAACATATCCACGCCGTCATTTTCGGCGGCGGCGGGTTCTATGCCGATGATCTTTTTCTTCTTGCGGTCAAAGCTGTCCCACACTTCGTTCCATGTGCCGCGCGTCGCTGCCTTGGCATATTCGGTGGCGCGGGTTTCGAAGAAGTTGGCGTGCTCCACTCCGTTCAGCAACGGCGCGAGCCATGGCAGCGGGTGGTCTTCGACCATATAGATGGGGTTGAAGCCCAGCTGGCCCAGCCGCCAGTCGGCGATGTAGCGGATATAGCGTTTGATTTCCTTCGCGGTCATCCCCGGCACCGGCCCCATTTCAAAGGCGAGGTCGATGAAATTATCCTCCAGCCGCACAACCTTTTGGCAGCAGTCGATAATGTCTTCCTTCACTGCTTTGGTCAGGCAGTCGCGTTCCTTGACAAAGGCATGGAACAGCTTGGTAATGCCTTCGCAGTGCAGGCTTTCATCGCGGATCGACCAGGTGACGATTTGCCCCATGCCCTTCATCTTGTTAAAGCGCGGGAAGTTCATCAGCATCGCGAACGACGCGAACAGCTGCACCCCTTCGGTAAAGCCGCCGAACATGGCGAGGGTGCGGGCGATATCCTCGTCATTGTCCACCCCGAACTGGTGCATATAATTGCACTTGTCGGCCATTTCCTGATAATCGAGGAAGGCCGAATATTCGGTTTCGGGGATGCCGATGGTGTCGAGCAAATGGCTGTACGCGGCGATGTGCACGGTTTCCATGTTGCTGAAAGCGGTCAGCATCATCTTGACTTCGGTCGGCTTGAACACGCGGCCATATTTGTCGTGATAGCAATCCTGTACCTCGACATCGGCCTGGGTGAAGAAACGGAAAATTTGCGTCAGCAGGTTGCGCTCATGCTCGCTGATCTTCTGCGCCCAGTCGCGGCAATCCTCCCCCAAGGGAACCTCCTCGGGCAGCCAGTGAATCTGCTGCTGCCGTTTCCAGAAATCATAGGCCCAGGGATATTCAAAGGGCTTATAGGATTTGCGGGCTTCTAGAAGGGACATCGTCTTGCTCCGTTCATCCCTCCCCCCTGTGGGGAGGGCTAGGGTGGGGGTGTGCCGCGTCTGCGGCACAATAATTCATCTACGTTTGCGCTGGGATGTGAGCTTCAAGTCTTTCAGCCGCAGACGCGGCTGGCCCCCACCCATCCCTCCCCACAAGGGGGAGGGCGTCAGCTATGATTGTCAGGACGCCTTCCATGTTCTGGTCGACGTCGCTGTTCCAGAAACGAAGGATGCGATATCCTTCCGCTTCCAGAAACGCCGCACGGTTGGCATCGTGAGCCATCCCGGCGCTTGTTCCGTGTTGGCCGCCATCAACCTCAACAATCAGCTTGGCATGATGCCATGCAAAATCAGCAGTGTAAGGTCCCATCGGTACTTGTTTGCGAAAATGTGCGTCAGGGAAACACTCGCGCAACGCCTGCCACAATTTACGCTCTTGCGGCGTCATATCCCGGCGCAAGCGACGTGCGCGGGTGATGGCGTCCGGGCGGAGAGCGAGGCGTTTCATCTTTCAACCCTCCCCCTTGTGGGGAGAGCAGGGCGAGGGCGTGCCGCGTCTGCGGCAAAATAAATCATTGACGGTAGCGCTAAGCGGCGAGCGCGAAGTTTTTCAGCCGCAGACGCGGCTGGCCCCCCACCTACCTCCCCCACAAGGGGGGAGGGGGATTGAAGTTCACTGGCAAGCAAGGCATTCCTCATAGTCGGTTTGTTCGCTGGCCATCAGTTCGATCTTGGGCGCGTCGGCGGTGTTGTCTGCTTCCACCCCGCCGGCAAAGCCAGCGCGCTGGATGCTCTTTGAGCGCAGATAATACAGTGACTTGATGCCCAGTTCCCATGCGCGGAAGTGGAGCATGAGCAGGTCCCATTTTTCCACGTCAGCCGGAATGAACAGGTTCAGCGACTGTGCCTGATCGATATAAGGCGCGCGGTCGCCGGCGAGTTCGAGCAGCCAGCGCTGGTCGATCTCGAAGCTGGTCTTGAACGTGTCCTTTTCCTCCGGGCTGAGGAAGTCGAGATGCTGCACCGACCCGTTCTTTTCGAGGATGCTGTTCCAGATGTTGGTCGAATCCTTCGCCTTGTCCTGCAGCAGCTTTTCCAGATAGGGGTTCTTCACGATGAAGCTGCCCGACAGCGTCTTGTGGGTGTAGATATTCGCCGGGATCGGCTCGATGCAGGCGCTGGTGCCGCCGCAGATGATGCTGATCGACGCAGTTGGGGCGATTGCCATCTTGCAGCTGAAGCGTTCCATGACGCCGCGTTCTTCGGCATCGGGGCAGGCACCGCGTTCGCTGGCCAGGACCATCGACGCCTGATCGGCTTGCGCGCGGATATGCTTGAAGATCTTCATGTTCCACGACTTGGCCATTGCCGATTCAAAGCCGAGGCTGCGCGACTGCAGGAAGCTGTGGAAGCCCATTACACCCAGCCCGACCGAGCGTTCGCGCGCCGCGCTATATTTGGCGCGCGCCATTTCGTCGGGGGCACGGTCGATGAAATCCTGCAGCACATTGTCGAGCATGCGCATGATATCTTCGATGAAGGTCTTGTCGGTGCTCCACTCGTCCCATGTCTCAAGGTTGAGCGACGACAGGCAGCACACCGCGGTGCGATCACCACCCAGATGGTCGCGACCGGTGGGCAGAGTGATTTCGGCGCACAGGTTGGAGGTCGAGACTTTCAGCCCCAGCTCCTGATGATGCTTGGGCATCGACCGGTTCACGGTGTCGCTGAAGATGATATAGGGTTCGCCCGTCGCCAGCCGGGTTTCGACCAGTTTCTGGAACAGGCTGCGCGCATCGACGGTGGCGCGGATGCTGCCGTCCTTGGGCGAGCGCAGGTTGAACTCCTCGCCATTGCGCACCGCTTCCATGAATTCGTCGGACAGCAGCACGCCGTGGTGCAGGTTGAGCGCCTTGCGGTTGAAGTCGCCCGAGGGTTTGCGGATTTCGAGGAACTCCTCAATTTCCGGGTGCGAGACGTCGAGATAGCAGGCGGCCGAACCACGGCGCAGCGAGCCTTGGCTGATCGCGAGCGTCAGCGAATCCATCACGCGAACGAAGGGAATGATGCCGCTGGTCTTGCCGTTAAGGCCGACCGGCTCACCAATGCCGCGCACGCTGCCCCAATAGGTGCCGATGCCGCCACCACGGCTGGCGAGCCAGACATTCTCGTTCCAAGTGTTGACGATGCCTTCAAGGCTGTCGTCCACCGAGTTGAGGTAGCACGAGATGGGCAGGCCGCGTCCGGTGCCGCCGTTCGACAGCACAGGCGTTGCCGGCATGAACCACAGGCGGCTGATATAATCATAGAGTCGCTGGGCATGCTCCTGATCGTCGGCATAGGCCGAGGCCACGCGGGCGAACAGATCCTGATAATTCTCGCCGGGGAGCAGATAGCGGTCGCGCAGCGTTTCCTTGCCGAACTCGGTCAGCAAATCGTCGCGCGCGGTGTCGGTCACCACGTCAAAGCGTCGCACGTCCACCGTCTTGCTGTCGGTGACCTTGCTGTCGCTTTTCGCTTCGGGCTTCGCTTCATCCTTTTGCAGCGCTGCCTTCATATCCGCCTTATCTGCTTCCAATACGTCCATCATATCGCCCAAAGGTCTATCGTTAAGTCCGGCCTCACCGCCAGTGTCACGGAAATCCATTTAACCTATGCTCCCAATCCGGACGATTTCGGCCACCCCTGACCAGAACCGCTATCCCTGTTACACCAAGAAGTTCGTTCACTTCTTGTTCGACTCGGAGCGCAAGCGCCCCTCATAGCATTTTTGCGGCCCATGGGTGTATTAATTTGGGGTCTGAACCGACTTGGATTCGGCAAAAACCGCCCCGCCGCAGAAAATCGTCCTGCGGGAAGAGACACAAATTGTAGTTATGCCCCCATTGGCCAACCGCTACCTATAGTGCCTCAACCATTTTGAGACGCAAGAGGGTAAATGGTTAATTAGGGACTCGGTTCGTCGCTTGTCTGATTCGATTCGTCGCAGCAAAAAAATGCCGCAGCGCAGCGACGCGCGGAGTTTCTAGGTACAGAGTCGTGCGCAAGCTATTTTGCGGTGAATTGTTGCAATTTCTTTTCCACGATAAAATTTCGGTGGGGATAAACCGGCCAGCCTGTTGACATGGCGGAACTGCGTCGGGGGATGGTTAAGGCGACTAACGCCGGTTGCGCACGTCACCATTTTTGTCTGTGCGATTCGGAGGGGTTTACGCTGACGGATCGATTCCGTTTCGTTCGCGCGACCTTGCAAGCAACATTAGGCTCAGGCTGGCCACGGTCAGCAGGGCAAGCGCAAAAACACTCCCCTCCGGTCCTTCCCCGGCTCCATTGAGCCAAGCCGGCCCGACAGGCACCAATTTCACGACCAGTGCGGGTAGACCGCTCTCCAAACCCGTAATCGGCACGTCAAAGCCGGTGCCGCCAAACCAGTTCCAGCCGGTGTGCCAGCCCATCACCCCCCAGATTGAATTCGAACGACGCACCCATGCGCAGGCGAAAATCGCGAAGATGAAGGTCATGGCCAACATCAACAGCGATGTTCTGGGTGAAAAGTGAAGAAATGTGAAAGCGGCGGAGGACAATATGAAGGCGGCAGTTATGTTCCAACGCCGCATGATGGTTGAGAACAACCAGCCGCGAAAAACGAACTCTTCAATGCTCGCTTGCACGGTAAAGCCGGCGAGCAACAGGGCGATCCAGCCGAGCGCAGCAGGGCTGGCAAAGGCTGGGGCGAGATCTGCGACACGGTATCCGCCAGAGAGCGCTATTGAGGTCACGATCGCGCCCATCATGGCAATGCCTACCGCCAGTCCGATCAGGAACTTTTTGAGCCGGTGTTCTCCGCGAAGTCCAACACTTGCAAGGCTTCTCTTTTCGACCCAGCGTACCCAGCCAAATACCGCAAGCCCCACGGAGATGAACGAAGCCAGAAGGAGGCAAAAGCCCAATGGCCCGAGCGGCGAACCCTGCGCGTCAATCAAGCCGAGATGTTCGAGCCCGAGATCGCCCGGCGTCATGGAGATGGCAAACAGGAAAATGCAGATGAAGGGGGCGGCGATACCCGGCGGTATCCAGCCCTTCGGCGTCTCGTCGGAAAAGATCATTTGTGTCATGTCTCATGGCCTAACCGCTCGCCGAAGAATGCTATAGAATGATCGTGCGGAACAAGTCCGAATGAAGTCACTGCTATGGCGGGAGAACTGCCTTGCGGAATGTGCGGCCAAAATGGCTCTGATCGGCAAAGCCAGCGCCATGGACTGCTTCAGCCAGCTTCGCGTCTTCACGCAACAGACGCTTGGCAAGATCGACCCTTCTGTGCTGCAGATAGCGATAGGGGCTGGTGCCAAGCAACGCCCGGAAATCACGCGAAAGCTGCCAACGGTCACAGCCAGTCACTTGCTCAAGCTGCTCCAGTCGCGCACCGGAAACGACGGCGGTTTCGAGGAATTCGCGCGCGCGCATCACGGCTGTTCGGTTAGCTGTCCTTACAGTTGTCGCCCTTCCAGACGCATTGTTCATGGCTTGCGCCAGATCGTAGAGCGCGTCTTCATAAGCTCCGGGATCCTCGACGCCCTCGCAGTCGATGATTATGTTAAAGGCGGCCGCGATCAAAGCGGGATTTGTCGAGACGCCATCGGCGAAAAACGGTAACTCGGCGCCTCCAAGCACTGTCTGGACATGCGTTGGCGGAACATAGGCCGCCCGATAACTGAAGCCAGCTTCATCGCAGCAATGTCCATCGTGTATTTCTTCGGGATGGAGGATTAGCACCTGACCTGGCAGCGAATGTCGCATCGCCCCGCGATAGTTGAACGCTTGTACCCCAGCTATAGTCAAAGCGACGGTGTAAGTATCATGCCGATGGGGCGAAAACGCACCCCCGACAAGCCGGTTTGCGACTCGCTCGATCGGCTCGAATGAGTCGGTCGAATGCGATGGGTTCGGGGAAAGCGTTGCAGAAATCATCAGTGGTATCTGGGCGTTATGTCTAAGAAGACAACCCTGGCAAATTGGAATTTGGTTGTCAGGTCGCTTGCGCGACTTTCCAGCCCATACTGGCTTTCCTAGCAAAAGCAGTCTCGCTTGAACTTTGGAGATCGGTCGGCCCAGCCTCTTCCAGATATGGAAACCCCAGCAAACCTGCCGTTGGTACTTGACCTGAATGGATCGCAACCATCAACGCATGCGTCGCTAGTGTCGAAGGGCAGCAATCTTGTCGCAAACAGATCCTTGACTCCCTAATCCCATATCCATATCACGTTATATAACTAGATATGGAAAATGCGATGCGTGACGTAATTGCCGATATGGGTCCCTTGTTTCTGGGCAGCCGTCTGAAGCGGTTGGGTGAGCGGATGCAGGCTGGCGCGGTGAAGACCATTGCCAATGCCGGGCTGCCGTTTCAGGCGTCGCACATGGTCGTGCTGGCGGCGTTGCGCGGTGGCGCGATGACGATTGGTCAATTGGCAGACGCGATCGGGATCAGCCAGCCGGGCGTCACCCGTGCCATTGGCCAACTGGCCGAACTGGGGATTGTTGAAGACATTCGCGCTGACGACAAGCGCAGCCGGTTGGTCGGACTCACTGATAGCGGTCGCCAAGCCGTCGAGCAGGTGGCGACCGATATCTGGCCGCGCATTGGCATGGCCGCCGAAGAAATATTGGCTGGGCTTTCCAGTCCATTTCTTGCGCAGATTGCCGCGATTGAGCGCGAACTGGACAAGGCCTCCATTGCAGAGCGGGCCGCGCGGGCACAGCCAGCTGGTCTCAAAATAGTTGAGTTTAGTGACGCATTGGCGGCCGACTTTCACGACATCAACGCCCAGTGGATCACCGCGATGTTCACGCTGGAGAAGACCGATCGCGATGTGCTGGAAAACCCACGCACCCTTATTATCGATCCGGGCGGCGTCATATTGTTTGTCGAAGCGCCAGGGCTTGGCGTGGTCGGCACCTGTGCCTTGCAGAAGACAGGCCCGTCCAGCTTTGAACTGACCAAGATGGGCGTGCGCGAAAGCGCGCGCGGGCTTAAGGCTGGGGAATTTCTGCTCAAGGCCGCACTGGACCGTGGCATGGCGATGGGGGCTGCCCCGCTCTATTTACTGACCAGCAAGAAATGCGTGGCGGCAATCCACCTTTATGAGAAACTGGGATTTAGCCATGACAAGGGCATCATGGAGCAATTTGGCGCGCGCTATCAACGATGCGATGTTGCGATGCTGTACAAGGGTGGTGATCGTTGAATATTTGGCTGACAGGTCAAACCTCTGTTATTTTGTATTAGGAATCCGTGCGTCCTGCTCGCCCGCCATTGCCTTTCCTTCATCCCCGCTGCTATCGGCCCCCGAATGACTGACATCGAAAACACTGCCTGTACGCTGGTAACCGAATTGGAAGACCTGTTGACCGTCACCCGCATGGGCGACGGCTGGTATCTGGGCAAACGCAAACCCGGCGGCGTCGGACGGGTCTTTGGCGGGCAAGTGATAGCACAGGCGCTGGCAGCAGCGCAGGACACGGTGTCGTCCGAACGCATTGCCCATTCGCTTCACGCCTATTTCATGCGCGCCGGCAGCGAAGATTATGAAATCACCTATCGGGTCGAACGCGATTTTGATGGCGGCAGTTTTTCAACGCGTCGGATCATCGCGTTGCAACAGGACAAGCCAATCCTGAACATGGCCTGCTCTTTCCAGAAAGCCGAAAAAGGACTGAGCCACCAAAATCCGATGCCTGATGTGCCACCGCCTGAAGAGTTGAAGGACGAGGCGGAGCTTCGTGCCATCTATGCAGACCAGATCCCGGAAAAATTTCGCGACAATTTCGTGCGCGAACGCGCCTTTGAAAGCCGACCGGTCAATGCCCGCGATTGGCTTGGCGGTGACAAAAGGCGGCCAGCGGCGCAGGATGTGTGGTTCCGCTTGCGCAAAAAAACCGTCGATGATCCCGCGATGCACAGGGCGATGCTCGCCTATCAAAGCGACAGCTGGCTGCTTGGCACCTGTACTTTGGCGCATGGCGTGACCTGGCTGACGCCGGGCATGATGAGCGCCAGCCTCGATCATGCGGTCTGGCTGCACGATGATTTCCGCGTTGACGACTGGCTTCTCTACAGCTGCGACAGCCCATGGACAGGGCATGGTCGCGGGTTCAATCGCGGTTCGATCTACACCCGCGACGGTCGGCTAGTAGCATCAGCGACGCAGGAAGGATTGATCCGGCTGCGCGATGAAAGTGCAAAGCCCGCATAAGGGGCTTTTCCGCATCGCAGGCTTGGTCTAGGCGCTCGGGCAACATCTCCCCTTTGCCAAGGACCGTGTGCATGACCGTCACCATCAGCGAAGCCGACATCATCGAAAGCGTCGCCGACGCGCTGCAATATATCAGCTATTTCCATCCGATGGATTATATCCGCGCGCTGGGGGAGGCTTATGAGAAGGAGCAGGGGCCAGCGGCGAAGGATGCCATCGCGCAAATCCTGACCAACAGCCGCATGTGTGCAGAGGGGCACCGCCCGATCTGTCAGGATACTGGCATTGTCACCGTCATCGTCAAATGGGGGCAGGGCTGCGTGCTCGACAGCCACCGCAGTTTGCAGGAAGTGATTGATGAAGGCGTGCGCCGCGCTTACCTCCACCCTGAAAACAAGCTGCGTGCCTCGATATTGGCTGACCCCGCCTTTACCCGCGTCAACACCCGCGACAACACGCCTTCGGTCGTCCATCTCGAAATGGTGCCCGGCGACACGGTGTCGTTCGATGTCGCGGCCAAGGGTGGTGGCAGCGAGAATAAGACCAAGTTCAAGATGATGAACCCCGGCGACAATATCGTTGACTGGGTTCTCGAAATGGTCCCGCAAATGGGCGCTGGCTGGTGCCCGCCGGGGATGCTCGGCATCGGCATTGGCGGCACGGCGGAAAAGGCGATGGTACTCGCCAAGGAAAGCCTGATGGGCGCGATCGACATGGGTGCGCTGAAGGCGCGCGGGGCCCAAAATGATATCGAGCGGCTGCGCATCGAGATTTTCGACAAGGTCAACGCGCTCGGCATCGGTGCACAGGGGCTGGGCGGGCTGACGACGATCCTCGACGTCAAGATCATGGATTATCCGACCCACGCCGCGTCAAAGCCTGTAGCAATGATCCCCAATTGCGCCGCCACCCGCCACGCGCATTTCACGTTGAAGGGCGAGGGGCCGGTGTTCCTCGAAGCGCCCAAGCTCGACGAATGGCCCAAGGTTGAATGGGCGCCTGACAGTTCGGCGAAGCGCGTCGATCTCGACACGCTGACTGCTGCTGATGTGCAGGGCTGGAAAGCCGGCGACCGGCTGCTGCTCAACGGAAAGATGCTCACCGGCCGCGACGCCGCGCACAAGCGGATCAAGGACATGCTCGCCAAGGGTGAGGAACTGCCGGTCAGCTTTGCGGGCCGCATGATCTATTATGTCGGCCCCGTCGATCCGGTGGGTGAGGAAATTGTCGGCCCCGCTGGCCCTACCACAGCCACCCGGATGGACAGCTTTATGGATATGATGCTCGAACAAGGCCTGCTCGGCTGTGTCGGCAAAGCCGAGCGCGGCCCTGCGGCGACACAAGCTATCGCCAAGCACAAGTCGGCCTATCTGATGGCGGTCGGCGGTGCCGCCTATCTGGTTGCACGCGCGATTAAGGGCAGCAAGGTCGTCGGCTTTGAAGACCTGGGCATGGAGGCGATCTATGAATTTGAGGTCAGCGACTTCCCGGTGACCGTCGCGGTCGATAGCAGCGGCGAAAACGTCCACACGACTGCGCCGCTGGTGCGGAAGAAGAAGATTGCGGAGGAAGGGCTGCTGGTTCCAGCTGAGTGATCTGGCTCCCCGCCACTCTTCTTGCCGCGCTGTTTCAGGCGTGGCGGACGGCTGTGCAGCAGCGGGTGCGGGCTGAGCTTTCGGTGAATGCGGCGGGGTTGGTGCGCTATCTTTATGGGTTGCCGGTGGGCTTGGTCTTACTCGGCCTCTATCTCTGGGGTAGCGGCGCAAGCTTGCCAGCGACAGGTGTGCCTTTCCTCACCTCTTGCGCCGCTGCGGGCTTGGCGCAGATCATCGGTACCAATTTGCTGCTGATGGCATTTGGCTATCGCAACTATGTCGCGGGTACGGCTTTTGCCAAGACCGAGGCGATGCAGGGCGCGCTGCTGGCGTTTCTGTTGCTGGGTGAGACGCTGAGCCTCGTCACGATAAGCGGGATTGCTTTTGGCGTGGCCGGGGTGATGATTGTGGCGGCGGGCGGGCAAAGGTTGCAGCTGGCCGATCTGGTGCAGCCAGCCGCGCTGTGCGGGCTGGGCGCAGGGCTTGGCTTTACCATGACTTCGATCTTTGTGAAGGCGGCGACGCTGGAGCTGGAAACGGCAGACAAGGTGTTGGCGGCGCTGACCGGGCTGGTGGTGATCAACGCTTGCCAGACCTTGATGCAGGGCGGTTATGTTGCGTGGCGAGAGCCCGATCAGGTCGTGCGCGTTTTCAAAAGCTGGCGCACCTCGGGGCAGGTGGGGCTGCTTGCCGCGCTGGGTTCAGCTTGCTGGTTCACCGGTTTTGCCACTGCTCCGGTCGCGCTGGCGCGCGCGGTGGGGCAGGTCGAGGTGATCCTGACCTTGGGATTCAGCCGGTTCTACCTTCGCGAGGCGCGCAAGCCGGGCGAGACACTGGGGCTTTTGCTTGTGGGTGCCGGAGTGGTGCTGGCGCTGCTGGGCGGGCTTTAACGCGCGTCTTTGGCGACAAATGTCAGCAATGCGCGTTCATAGCTGTCGATGCCGAGGCTGTCGGCCATCCGCACATTCAGCCAGCTTTGCTCTTCGCCGGTCACAGCTTCGGCCAGCGCCTGTTCGGTATCCAGATCACGCTTGTTTTCGCTACCACCAAATATCGCCTTCAGTCCGGCATCGAGATCGAGTTGCGCCATCCGCCCGAAAAAGCGCCCGATCGAAGGCGTCGAAACCCGCATGAAGTTCTCCAGCTGGGCCGCGCGCTCGCTGGTCAGCGGAGTGTAGGATGAAAAACCGGTCAGATGGTTGGCAACGCCCTGCACAAACAGCTTTTTCCATTCAGGTGCGTTTTGCCCGTGTAGGCAAACATCCTTTATCCGGAACAGTGCATCGGCTTCTTCCCGGCTGACCCGCGCAGGGCCGTTGCTGCCGGGCGCGAAGACCAATCGGCGCAGTAGGACTGCTTCGGCAGCTGTCACACAACGCGGACTGTCTGCACTTTCGCGAGTCGGTCCTTCGCCGCTGACGACAATCCGCTCGAGCTGGTCGAGGGCAAAGAATTTCAGGACATTGGGGGCGTCGGTGATTTTTTCCGCCAGCTTCACCAGCAGTTCCATCTCGCCCAGTGAATCGACGCGACCGTCCTTGTCGATCTGCGCGATCAGCCAGGCGGCATCTTGTTCGCTGACATAGCCTTTGGGGTCGCTGCCGTTGATCACATAGTCGCAGACCGCCTCGACAAAGAAGTCGATCCATTGCGGGTCGCGGCTGCGCGACAGCGCGTTGAGTTCGAACAGCGCCTCGGCCTCGGCCTGACCCATGGTGCCGTCGGCCCAGGCCCATTGCCGCAGTGCCAGAGTATCTTGCGCGTCGATGGCGCCGCCCGCGCGGATGGCTGCGCTGAATTGGTCGAACTGGAATGTCATTGGCTATCCCCTGCCGGTATCGGCGGGGAGCCTATAACAAAGTGGTTAAACCGAAGTTACGCCTTTACTGACCTTGCTGCGCGCGCATTTGCGCTTCGATCTGTGCCTGGATTTCAGGGGGGAGTTCGCCCTGACCACCACCTTGCGGAGCACCGCCCTGCTTTCCGGGACCTCCGGCTTTCTGCATCGCTTCCTGCTGTGCCTTCATCCGCTTTTCAAACTCGGCGCGCGGCAGATAGTCGTGCAGTTCGACGTCAAAGATCAGCAGGCTGTTGCCCGGAATGGCAACGCCGCCAGTGCGGGGATCAGGAACGTCATTGGCGCCATAGCCAAGATCGCTGGGGATCCAGATTTTATATTTGCCGCCCTTTTTCATCAACTTCAGCGCTTCGGAAAATCCGGGAACACTGCCTGCGACGGGCAGGGGACCGCGATCTTCAGGCTGGAAAACGGTGCCATCGCGCAGAACGCCCTTCAAAGTAATTTCTACCACATCATCATCGGTGGGAGATTTTCCTTCGCCGCCCTTGATGGTCTTGATCTGCAAGCCAGATTTGGTCTGGGTGACGCCGTCTTCACCGGCATTGTCGCTGAGGAACTGGTCATCGAGCGCATATTCGCTGCGGATCGATTTGGTGCCGAACCATGCCAGCGCCGCTGCAGCCAGAAGCAAGACGGCAATGCCGATCCAGTATTTTGCCAATACGCCTTTTTTCAGCGGCTGGATGGGAACGGCTGTTACAGACATGATCTACCTCTGATTTGCTTTGCTGGCGCCCTCATAGCGCGTGCTGCGGATAAAAAAAGAGCGCCCGTTGGGCGCCCTTTGTTTTTACCGATTGTCGGTCAAGATTATTTGCCGTTGTCGCGTTCGGCGACTTTGCGTTCCATCTTGCGGGCGCGACGGATTGCAGCAGCCTTTTCACGGGCGCGCTTTTCCGACGGCTTTTCATAATGACGGCGCAGCTTCATTTCGCGGTACACGCCTTCGCGCTGTAGTTTCTTCTTCAGGGCCCGCAGCGCCTGATCTACATTGTTATCGCGAACGATGATCTGCATAAAAAATCCACACTCCGAACGTCTTGGTCACAACCGAATCGGTTGGCGGGCCAAAACCCGCAAAAAGCCAGTCAAAAACGAAAATCGCCGCGCAGTTAGAGCGGCGAACCGACCGCGCCCTTAGAGTGCATGGATTCGGAATTCAAGCAAAAATGCGGTTTTTCCGCCCGCTGGCCCCTTGCCGCCCCGCAGCTTTCGCGACATAGTGGTATCAAAGCAACATAAAGGTGAGATGATCGACATGGCAACGCAGATCAAACGCAACAGCAAATATAGCGAATCGGAATGGGCTGCACGTCAGGAACTGGCCGCTTGCTATCGTGTTTTCGCGATGATGGGCTGGGACGAAATGATCTACAACCACATCACGGTGAAGGTGCCCGACGAGGACGGCAGCTATCTGATCAACCCCTATGGCATGCACTTTTCCGAAGTCACTGCCTCCAGCCTGATCAAGATCGATATCGATGGCAATAAGGTTGATGCCGACAATCCCTGGCATGTGAACCGCGCCGGATTTGTCCAGCACAGCCTTTTCCACAGAAATGTGCCCGACGCGCATGCGATCATCCATACCCACACGACAGCGACGATGGCGGTCTGTTCGCTCGAGGGCGGGCTCCAGCCGACCAATTTCTACGCCTGCAATCTGATCGGTCATATGGGTTGGCATGATTTTGAAGGCATTACCGTGCGTGATGAGGAAGGCGTGCGTCTTCTGCAAAATCTGGGCGACCACCGCGTGCTGATGCTGAAAAATCACGGGCCGGTGGTGATGGGCAAGTCGCTGCCAGCTGCCTTCCAGATGTATTGGGTGCTGCAACGCGCTTGCGAAATCCAGCTGGCGACGATGAGCATGGGCAAGCCGATCATGGTCCCCGACGAAGTCATCGCGGTGCACCAGCGCGACCAATATCAGGTTGCGATCCCCGGTGGGGCGGGCAAGGCTGATTTCGACGCCATGGTTCGCCGCGTGGACAAGATCGACACCAGCTGGCGCGATTGACTTGACCAAATTGACCGTCAACGAACGTCCGGTGGAATACCGGATGGATCCGGCAACCCCGCTTTTGTGGGCGTTGCGCGACGCGTCGAACCTGACCGGCACCAAATTTGGCTGCGGGCAGGGCGATTGCGGGTCTTGCGTTGTCGATATCGACGGAGAAGCGCTGAAAAGCTGCATGGTTACCCTAGCCGAGGCCGAAGGACGCTTCGTCACCACGATCGAGCGGCTGTCGATCGACCGCAGCCACCCTCTGCAACAAGCCTTTGTTGCCGCAGGGGCGGTACAATGCGGTTTCTGCACTCCGGGGATGATCATGGCGGCATCGGTGCTGCTGAAGAAAAACCCCAATCCGTCGGATGCCGATATCGACGCCGCGCTTACCAATATCTGCCGTTGCGGTGTTTACCCTCGTCTGCGGGATGCGGTGCAGCGGGCGGCGCGGGTCATGCGCGGGGAAAGCCGGATTTCGGCAACCCCGCCGCCGGGGATCACGCCAGAGGATGCGGCGGCAGCTGTGCCTGCTTTGCGAGGTAAGAAGGACTAAGCCTCCAGCTCAATGTCCCAATAGAGCCAGTCGCGCCAGCTATCGTGCAGATAGTTGGGCGGGAAGCCGCGACCCCGATCCTGTAATTGCCAGCTGGTCGGGCGAATCGCTGCCATCCGCAGCTGCATATGCGCCTGCTTTGGTGTGCGTCCGCCTTTTTTGAGGTTGCACGGCAGACAGGCCGTTGTGACATTCTCCCAGCTTGTCCGTCCGCCCAGGCGGCGCGGGACGATATGGTCGAAAGTCAGATGGTCGCCACATCCGCAATATTGGCATTCGAACTTGTCGCGCAAAAACAGGTTAAAACGGGTGAAGGCGGGATATTCATTGGGCTTCACATATTGCCGAAGCGCAATCACCGATGGGATCTGCATGTCTAGACTGGGACTGTGGACGTGCCGGTCATAGCTGGCGACAATATCGACCTTATCGAGGAAAACCGCCTTTATCGCGGTCTGCCACGGCCACAGGCTCAACGGATAATAGCTGAGTGGTGTGTAGTCGGCGTTCAACACCAGCGCCGGACAATTTTCCGGATGCCTGGCCCTGCCGGCCGCTTCAAGGGTACCTGCATGATACATGCCGCTTCATTCTCCCCTGACAATCTGTATCGCGTTTTGCCCAAGCACGTTACAGCATTTTGACAATCGCCAACCTATTTGCGCATAAATTGACGTCAAGAGGGCAAAAGACACTAGATATGGTATTCTGTGGGTAAAATTGCTGGTGTTGAATTTGCGCCACAGGTTGTGAGCGCCACGCGGTTTGCGCCCAGCCCCAACGGGCGGCTGCATATTGGCCATGCGTTTTCGGCACTGTGCGCGCATGATTTTGCCCGAGCCTTTGGCGGAAAATTCCTGCTGCGGATTGAAGATATCGACGGCACCCGCAGCCGGCCCGAACATATCGCAGCCATTATCGACGATATGGCGTGGCTCGGGCTGCATCCTGATGGAGCGCCGCTGTTCCAGTCGCAGCGCATCGCGAACTATGCCGCAGCGCTTGAACGACTGAAAGAAAAAGGGCTGGTCTATCAATGCTGGTGTACGCGCAGCGAAATCGCCGAAGCATTGAAGCAGCAGCCGGTGCGCCACGGGCCCGACGGTCCGGTCTATCCGGGGACCTGCAGGGGGCGGAGCGGAGGCGACGGCGATTTTTGCTGGCGACTGGATATGGAGAAGGCGGTCGCATTGACCGGGCCGCTCAGCTGGATCGACCTCGCCGCAGGTCCGCAAATCGCCAATCCAGCCATATTTGGCGATGTGGTGCTGTGGCGCAAGGATGCACCCGCCAGCTATCATCTGGCGGCTACACTGGATGATGCCACTGACGCGATCAGCCATGTCGTGCGCGGAATGGATCTTTTCGCTTACACCGCGATCCATCGGCTGTTGCAGCAGCTGCTAGATTTGCCCCAACCGCTTTACTGGCACCACCCCTTGCTGCTCGACGATAGCGGAGAGAAACTGGCCAAAAGCCGCGCGTCGAAACCGTTGTCGGAATTGCGCGAGGCTGGCGAAAGCGGTGCGGCGATTGTCGCTGCGCTGCGCCGGGGTCAGCTTCCGCTTGGAATTACCCTGTCGCGCCCCTAAATAGAGCTTGATGCTGCTATGGCGCGGGCATCATTCAGGAATAGACCATGTCCTCTTTACTCATTCTTCTGCTCATCGTTGCGATGGGTTTTGTCGTTTATGCGGTCGTTCGCGGCCTACATGCCTTTGCCAATATGAAACCCGACGAAGTGGGCGAGGACGGCATCCCCAAATCGCTGGCTTTGCAGAATAAGATGATGTTCTCGCGCATCAAATGGCAGGCAATCGCGATCTTGATCGTCATCCTGCTGCTGTCCGGTCAGGCGATGTCGCGCTGAAGCTCCGGCTCACATCATGGTTAAGCTGAACAAGATTTATACCCGGACCGGCGACGATGGCTCGACCGGGCTGGTCGATGGCTCGCGCCGGTCAAAGGCCGATGCGCGGATGCACGCGATTGGCGAGGTTGACGAGCTCAACAGCTATATCGGTGTTGCCATCGTCGCGCTGGGAAATGATGCCCTGACTGCGCAACTGGCGCGTATCCAGAATGATCTGTTTGATCTGGGCGCAGATATTGCGACGCCGGGCGAGGATTTTGCGCCTTCGCAGATGGTGTTGCGGATCGTAACAGCGCAAGTCGAATGGCTCGAATCGGCGATAGATGAGGCGAATGCCGAACTGGCTCCGCTCACCAGCTTCATATTGCCCGGCGGCTCGGCAAGTGCCTCAGCGCTGCACGTTGCGCGTGCCGTGTCACGCCGGGCTGAGCGGGCAATGGTTGCAGCAGCGGCGATCGAGCCACTCAATCCCGCCGCGCTTGCTTACATGAACCGTCTGGCCGACTATCTGTTTGTCATCGCCCGGCTGGCGAACGCCCAGACAGGCGGTGATGTGCTGTGGGTACCGGGCGCATCGCGCGGCTAGCGCTTAACTCTCGTCCGGTCACAGCGCCCCAGCGAATCAATCACAAATTTATAATCAGCCTGCGCGGCGGCAATTTCCGCTGGCCCACCCGATTCGACAAATGATTTGTCGAGCTGCACCGGCAATCCGCATGCCAGACGATACCAGAGCAGCCCGGGTTTTTGCGGCGCGGATGCCGATTCGTCGATGACTTCGGTGGTCGAAACCGCCCAGCGTTTTGCCTGACCCGGGCGGCTAAGGATTGAAAGCGAGATCGGCTGGTCTGTCGCGGTTTTCAGGAATATCTGGGTTTCACCCTCGCCAATAACCGTACCCACGGTGTGAAAGGCGCTAATAATGCCAGCAATCGCAGGCGGGGCATCGATCTGCACAGCCTCGCGGGTAATGGATCGAACGAGCGAATCGGTTGCCGAGCTCCACTCGACCAAGGCATCAGGACGCTGCAATTTTATTGTACCGGGCTGTGCGGCGACCCTCGATCCCATCAAAAAAAAGCGTCTTTTGTTCAATTTTGGAATTTTCCCCTTGGAATCTTTGGGGATGTCCAAGAGGAATCGCACGCGCCCGCTGATGCCGTCACTGCCACGCAGCAACGCCAGAACATCGGCCTCAACCAATGTGCGCTGCAGGTTGGCTGGAACCCCGATAGCTTGCGTCGCGGGCACCTTGGTCAGCTTGCGGATTCGGGCATCGATGATCAGCGGTGCGGCAACGACAAGGTCGGCAATATCCGCATAACTGCTGGAATTTGAGGGCACGGCAAGCGCTGGAAGCGCCAGCGACGGTACAGGCTTTTCGGCCGTCACATTTTGACCGACAGCGGGTTGCAAGCCAGCCAGAGCGATGCAAGCGATGAGGGGCAATTTCCAATTTTGGGGCATGAAGGTGGTTTCCATAAACTATGTTGGCAGCAGCTATGCCACCCTAGGCATTGATTGGCCAATATGCGAAAATGAATCTGTCAACCGGATTAATCAGCACTGGTGCGACAGAATCGGATTGCCTGTGGTTTTTGCCCTCGCTAAGACGGTATGGGAATCAGCCTAAAGACAGTTGCTAGGACTGCGCGGGCTCGTTGGGGTGGCATGGTAAATAGCCTTTCCAGACGACCTGTGCATATTGGGGAAAGTTAGGAGAGACGTACCGCATGGCATATGCTGACCAACAAGGAATGAGTACGGGACGCTTGATCTCGATCATTTTGGTTGTCCTTCTCCATGCTTTCCTTGGCTATGCTTTTGTTACCGGCCTCGCTTATGAGGCGGTGCAAAAAGCCAAGGAAAAGCTGAACGTCATTGACGTTAAGGAAGAAGAACCACCCGAAGAAGAAGAGCCGCCACCAGAGCCCGACAAACAGATCGAGCCTCCGGTTGTCGCACCTCCGCCGCTGGTGAAGACTGTGTCGCCGCCGCAGACGGTTACGACCACTGCGACTCCGCCGCCCTATGTGCCGATGACGCCGACAGCCGCTCCGCCGGCTCCGTCAGCGCCTCCGCCACCACCACCGCCTCCGCCACCACCCGTGGCGAAGCGTCCGAACCCGATTCCCAAGGGCAATCCGGGTAACTGGGCCAACACCAGCGACTATCCGTCGCGGGCACTTGCTCAGGAACGCGAAGGTACGACCCGATTCAGTGTAACGGTCGGGCCTGACGGCAGGGTGCAAAGCTGTTCGATCACCGGATCGAGCGGGCATGGCGATCTTGACGATGCAACCTGCAAGAACATTCAGCGTCGCGCTCGTTTTGAGCCGGCACTTGATGGCAATGGCAACCCGACTACGGGGCGCTGGGGTAGCAGTGTGCGTTGGGTGATACCGAAGTAATTGGATTTGAACGGGTCCGGCTGCGGGGCAGCTCATCGCCGGACCAGATTTTTAGATGAGCATTTGGTTCTGAGAGGAAGTTAAAGATGTCGATTGAATTTCTTGCAAACGCGGCGTCCGGCGCCGCCGCCGAAGCTGCGGCGAAGAACAAGTTTGGCCTTGTTGAGGCTCTGAACGAAGGTGGTCCGATCAGCTGGTCGATTTTTATCGTGCTGGTTATCATGTCGGTTTTTTCCTTCTACATATTGTTCACCAAGCTGATCGAACAGCAGAAGGTTCTTGGTCAGGCCAAGACCGTGCGTGCGGGCTTCTGGCGCGCTGCATCGCTGAAAGAAGGCGCAGCAAAGCTGGAAAAGAACAGCGCCTATCGCCAGCTGGTTGATGACGGCATCGCCGCTCAGGAGCAACACAGCCTTCTGAAAGACCCCGTTGAAGCCCATGACTGGCTACACGGCGCTATGAGCCGTTCAGAAGAAGCGATCAACAACAAGCTCAGCGGTGGCCTCTCGTTCCTCGCGACCGTTGGTGCTACTGCGCCTTTCGTCGGTCTGCTCGGCACGGTTATCGGTATCTATTCGGCGCTGATCAAAATCGGTATTGCCGGTCAGGCATCGATCGACGCGGTTGCCGGTCCGGTAGGTGAAGCCCTGATCATGACCGCCATCGGTCTGTTCGTGGCTGTGCCTGCGGTGCTTGCTTACAACTGGCTGCAGAGCCGCAATAAGACGATTGCACGTAGCCTTGCTGCCTTTTCGAACGACGTTCTGGGTTACATCACCTCGGACGGTCGCGTGAAGCCTGCGATTGCTGCTGCTGCACCCGCAGCAAAGCCAGCTGCACCCGCAGCCAAGAGCTGATTGACTGGAAAAGGGAAGGTGCGGCCCAGCCGTGCCTTCCTCCGGGAATGTGGAAAAATCCATATTCCATCCGATGTGCGTTTAGAGAGGGTTAGCCCATGGCAATCAGTACGGGAGGCGGCGGCGACGAAGCGCCAATGTCCGACATCAACACGACGCCGCTCGTCGACGTTATGCTGGTGCTCCTTATCATCTTCCTCATCGCGATTCCTGTCGTGATCCAGACTGTCGAAATGCAGTTACCGGTGGTCAAGTTTGAACCGGTGAAGGCAAAGAAGGAAAATGTCCTTCTGGCAGTTACCACAACCGATGCAGCAGGACGCGATCCGGGGGCTCCGGGATATGAAGGTGCAAATCCAGGCGGCGAATGCCGTGTCTACTGGAATGTGACGCCGATGGATTCGACCGAACTGGTCGATAAAGCGGCAAAGCATCTCAAAACTCAGGTAGAACTACTTGGCGGTGACGCGGCTATCGCCGCTGGCACCATCCTGCCCGAAGATCTGCCCGAAGCCCATATTCGCGGCGACGTGAACACACCTTATCGCTGCATTGGTGGTGCGGTGTTCTCGATGCAGATGGCCGGTTTCATCAAGGTTGGCTTTGTTTCATCGCCAATTGACCTTTCGGTTTCCGCCAACTGACGCAACCGCGCAATTTCAGGAGTAACACATCATGGCAATGAGTGGCGGCAAGGATGATGGCAGCCCGATGATGGAAATGAACACGACGCCGTTGATCGACGTCATGCTCGTTCTGCTCATCATGTTCATCATCACCATTCCCCCGATCACCCACGCGGTGGAAATCGATTTGCCGGTATCACAGCCGGAAGAGACGCCTCCTCCGCCGGTTGATCCGGTGATCAACAAGATCATCATTCTGCCCACGAACGAAATCCAGTGGAACGGCACTCCGGTGTCGCTCGACCAGATGAACCAGTATTTGCTGCAGACCAAATCGATGAGCCCGGAACCGGAATTGCAGTTCCAGCCGGCCCCCAATGCGACCTACGACATTGTCGACAAGGCGCTTGCGATCGTCAAAGGCAGCGGCATCACAAAGTTCGGTTTTGTCGGCAACGAACAATATCGCGTATTCGGCAAGGCTGCCCGGCCGGGCAACTGATCGAATACAGAACCAAAGGCGATTGTGAAAAGGGCGGCCTTCTGGGTCGCCCTTTTTTGTTTGCGTGATGATAATCGGGCGGCTGCGCCAGTAGTTCGTTTCACGCGAAGTTCGCGAAGATTTTGAAGAGGTCAGATGGATACTATCGCGCAGCGCCTAAATTGGTGGTCCATCTTATTGAATGGTGCAGCGGCCCTAGCACTACCCTCTTCGAAATCTTCGCGCTCTTCGTGTGAAATATTGGTTCGCGTAGAGACAGTAGAGGAGCGGGGTCTTGCGTGGTTGTTTGATACCGTTTGCGCTGAGCTTGTTGGTGTCGCAAAAAACCAAAATTAGGGACTGTCCCCAATTAAATCCCGAATTCACGCATCGAACTGCAAACTCGCCAGTCGCGCATAGAGCCCGCCCGCTTTGCTCATCTCGGCATGGGTGCCTTCCTCGACGATCCGGCCTTCATCCATCACGATGATCCGGCTGGCAGAGCGCACTGTCGCCAGGCGGTGGGCGATAACGACGGTTGTCCGCCCCTGCATCAGCCGTTCCAAAGCATCCTGAACCAGCCGTTCGCTTTCGGCGTCCAACGCGCTGGTGGCCTCATCGAGCAACAAGATCGGAGCGTCGCGCAGCAAGGCACGGGCAATCGCGATACGCTGCCTCTGCCCGCCTGAGAGCCGCGCTCCGCCTTCGCCCAGATAGGTATCAAGCCCCTGCGGCAAGGCGCGCAGGAATTCGGCGGCGTTCGCCTGTTCGGCCGCAGTCCAGATCGCCGCGTCGTCCGCCGTCCAGTTGCCATAGCGCAGATTGTCGCGTGCGGAGGAAGCGAACAGCACTGTGTCCTGCGGTACCAGCGCCATACGCTGGCGGAACTCCCCCGGATCGGCACTGGTCAGGGCAACGCCATCAATCCGCACCGTCCCGCTTTCAGGATCATAAAAGCGCTGGGCAAGCTGGAACAATGTCGATTTGCCCGCACCCGACGGCCCGACCACGGCGACTGTCTCACCGGGATCGACCTTTAGCGAAAAATTCTCGAGCGCCAGCACTTCGGGACGGGTCGGATAACGGAAGCTGACATTCTGATACTCAAGCTGCCCGCGCGGCGGTGGCATTTTGACCGGATTTGCCGGTGGCGCAATTTCGGGCTCGGCCGCCATCAATTCAGCAAGCCGCCCGGAGGCGCCCGACGCACGGACTAGATCGCCATAGACTTCGGTCAAAGCGCCGAAGGCTCCTGCAACCAGACCGCCATAGAGCACCAGCGCCAATATCGTGCCGCTGGTGATCTTGCCTTCCGACACCTGATCAGCGCCTTCCCACACCAGCATGACGATCCCGCCAAAGACCAGCGCCATTACCAATGCGGTCAGAAAGGCACGCAGCCGAATGCGCTTCTTCGCGGCGGCAAAGGTGCTGTCCACCGCATCGGCAAAACGGCGATGCTCGCGGCTTTCCTGCCCAAAGGCCTGCACAATCTTGAGCGCACCGAGTGATTCCGAAGTGATCGTGCCAATGTCCGCTACGCGGTCCTGACTGTTGCGCGACGCCTTCTCCAGCCGCCGACCCAGATAGACGATGGGTAGGACTACCAGCGGAATGCCAAACAGCAGCATCGCGGTCAGCGCGGGGGCGAGGCTGAACAGTAAGGCCAAACCGCCAATACCGATAAAGACATTGCGCAGTGCGACCGAGACAGTGGTGCCGACAATCTGTTCGATGATCGCGGTATCGGCGGTCATGCGGCTGGCGATTTCGGCGGGACGGTTTTCCTCGAAAAAGCGCGGAGCCAAGCGCAGCAAATTCTGTTGCACCGCGATGCGGACATCCGCCACAACGCGCTCACCCAGCCAGCTGACGAAATAAAACCGGAAGGCGGTGGCGATCCCCAGAACGACGACAATCCCCAGCAACAGCTGAAAATAGGGCGCGACTTCGCCGCCATTTTCGATGAAGCCCTTGTCGATGATCATCCGCGATCCCCAGGGAATCGCCAGCGTCGATGATGCCGCGACCACCAGTGCGATGGCAGCGAACAATATCTGTTTCGGATAGCGTCCGGCAAAATGCGCAATCATCCGCAGATTGCCCAATTTGCGCTCGTTTTTTGCGATTTCGGCTGGGGGCTTTTCGCTGATCGTAACGGCAGCGCCTGCATTGTTGGTTTCGGTCATGGCAATGGCCTAGCAGGCGTGGCGAATCGCCTCAATCAACGATATTTCATTTTTTATGGTGCAATGCACAAAAAGTGCTTATGTTGGCGCAAACAGACATACAGGGGCGCACATGCTGTACACAGGTTATGATATCCAGCGCGGCTGGCTGGCCGGAATGGGCTGGCTGGCGGAGCAGCAATCAAAATTCATCGATTCGCTGCCTGCGCCATTCAACTATGGCGAAATGGGCTCGGTCGTGTCATCGGCGCTCGAAGTTTTTTCGCATTCGGTCATGCCGCGCAGCAAGCCCAAATTCGGTTTCGAATTTGTCGAGGTTGATGGCAAGCATTTGCCCGTCATCGAGCAGATCGAAGCGCGCAAGCCCTTCGGCCAGTTGAAGCATTTCGTTTATGAAGGCAGCGCCGACAAGCCCAAGCTGCTGATCGCCGCGCCCATGTCTGGCCATTTCGCGACGCTGCTACGTGGTACAGTCGAACGGATGCTGCCGACGCATGATGTCTGGATCACCGACTGGCGCGACGCGCGAAATGTGCCGCTGACCGGCGGTGGCTTCGACCTTGAATCCTACATCGATTATCTGATCGAGTGGCTGGAATTTATCGGCCCCGATGCCGGCGGACGCGGTGCGCATATGCTCGCAGTGTGCCAGCCGTCGGTACCGTCTTATGCGGCGGCGGCGATAATGGGGGCAAGCAACCACCCGTTGCGCCCGCGCACGCTGACAATGATGGGCGGGCCGATCGACACGCGTGAAGCGCCGACAGCGGTCAACGACCACGCTACCAAGCGCCCGCACGACTGGTTCATCCACAATGTGATCGCGACCGTCCCGACCTATTACAAAGGTGCAGGCCGCCGGGTCTATCCGGGATTTCTGCAATTGTCGGGCTTCATGTCGATGAATCTGGGCAATCACATGCTCAGCCATTGGTCGATGTTCCGCAATCTGGTCGAAGGCGACGGCGAAAGCGCCGACAAGCACATGGATTTCTACGACGAATATCGCGCGGTGTGCGACATGACGGCAGAATTCTATTTGCAGACGGTCGATGTCGTTTTCCAGCGGCATTTGCTGCCCAAGGGCGAGTTCAACTATCGCGGTAAACTGGTCGATCCCGGCGCGATCAAGGATATCGCAATTCTGGCGATTGAGGGCGAGCGCGACGACATTAGCGGGCTTGGCCAGACCAAGGCGGCATTGACGATCTCGACCGGATTGCCCAAAGCCATGAAGAAATATCATATGGCACCGGAGGTGGGGCATTATGGGATCTTCAATGGCAGCAAGTGGCGCGAACAGATCGCGCCGGTGGTCGAAGACTGGATTCTCCAGCACAACGGCTGACGCGACTTGGCGCTGAGGATCAGCGCCGTCGTTGAACGCTGGCCGGTCGCCGGGCAGTTCATCATTGCGCGTGGGAGCAAGACCCATGTCGATGTGCTTGTGGTGGCGGTTAGCGACGGCACCCATACCGGCATGGGCGAAGGGACGGCGATCTATTATCATGGCGAGAGCGCCGAGAGCTGTTTGAAGCAGGTCGAGGATGCGATCGATGCTCTGATAGGCTTCGGTGTCGTCGAGGCGCGCGAGGCGGCGCAAGCGCTTCTTCCGCCCGGTGCCGCCCGCAACGCGCTCGATTGTGCTCTCTGGGACTTGCAGGCGAAATTGGCAGGGCAACCCTTGTGGCGAGTGGCCGGTCTGGCTGAGGCACCCAAGCCGCTACAAACCGCCTTCACAATTTCGCTCGGCGATCCCGGCACGATGGAAGCCGATGCCGCAAAGGCCGCAGCGCGCGGCTTCAGTCTGTTAAAGCTGAAACTGACTGGTGAGGGCGACCGCGACCGCGTAGCCGCCGTTCGAAAGGGCGCGCCTGCCGCCCGGTTGATCGTCGATGCCAATGAAAGCTGGGGTGCGCTTGATATCGAGGCAGAGGCGACTGCGCTGGCGGCACTGGGTGTTGAGATGATCGAACAGCCCGTGCCGGTGGGGCAGGACGCGTTGCTCGCAGGCGTCAACTCTCCCGTCCCTTTCCTCGCTGACGAAAGCTGCCAGTCGCTAGATGATATCGACCTGTGCGTGCGTTATTATGACGGGATCAATATCAAGCTCGACAAGGCCGGAGGGCTGACCATGGCTCTCGCCATGGCGCGATCAGCCGAGGCGCGCGGGCTGAAACAGATGGTCGGCTGCATGCTCTCCACCAGCCTGGGCATCGCGCCTGCCTACCTTGTCGCGCAAGGAGCGGATTGGGTCGATCTCGATGGCCCGATCCTGCTGGCGGAGGATCGGGAAGACGGGTTCCGCTTTGCGGGCGGAACAATCCAGCCGTCCTAAACCTATACGGCGTCCAGATATTCGATATCGGGTGCGGCTGCCATGAAGGGAGCCAGTTTCGGACCCGCGGCGCGGAAATAATCGGTCTTGCCATGGGCCTCGAGCGCGGCCTGATCGACATAACATTCGAGCACGCGATAGACTTGCGGGTTCGATCGTGAGCGGGTGAGGGTGTAGAATATATTGCCCGGCTCATTCGCGCGGACGGCGGCGGCCAGTTCGCCAAAGACCGCTTCAAACTCGGCGTTCTTGCCTTCGGCAACGGTCAGTGTTGCGACTACTCCTACTCCAGACATATTCATTCCTCTCGATATTTGGGGATTAGGCTCGGGCATCCAGTGCGGGGTCAAGCGCTTGCCCCGGATCAAGCTGAACGCCGAAACTGTTCAGCATCATTGACACTTGCGTATATTGGCCGACGGTCATCACCAGGTCCATTTTCTGCTTGTCCCTGAGGAAGGACAACGCTTCCCAGCTGGCATTGCTGACATGAAAGTCGCGGGTCAGGTCATCGGTCGCCCTCAACATAGCCCGGTCCTCCGCGCTCCATGAAGGTGCATCGGGTCCGGCCTTGATCGCCTCGATTTCGGCCTCGGTCAGGCCGGCATCAAGGCCGATGCGGGTATGTTGGGTAAACTCATAGCCTGAGCGGCAATTAAAGCCGACCCGCAGGATCACCAGTTCGCGGTCGCGCTCCGTCAGGCTGTTGCGGCGCGACAATATATAGCCGCCCCATGCCAGAAAAGCCGTCAGGGCCTTGGGGGCATGCACCATCGTGCGAAAGATGTTGAGCACGGTCCCTTCGGACTTGGTCACATCGCGGGCGATGCCCGTAAAAACCGACAGCGCCTCGCTCTGCTCTTCGTCAAGCTGATCGAGCTCGACGGGAGCGATGCGAGGCGCCGACAATCGCATTACAAAACTTCAAACAACCCAGCAGCGCCCATGCCGCCGCCGACGCACATGGTGACGACGACATGCTTCGCGCCGCGGCGCTTGCCTTCGATCAGGGCGTGGCCGACGCAGCGGGCGCCGGTCATGCCATAGGGGTGGCCGATCGAGATCGAGCCGCCATTGACGTTATAGATTTCCGGATCGATGCCGAGGTGATCGCGGCAGTACAGCGCCTGCACGGCAAAGGCTTCGTTCAGTTCCCAAAGGCCGATATCGCCAATTTTCAGGCCGAAACGGTTGAGCAGTTTCGGGATGGCAAAGACCGGACCAATGCCCATTTCGTCAGGCTCGGTGCCAGCAACCGCCATACCGACATAGCGGCCAAGCGGGTTGAGGCCTTTTTTCTCGGCGACCTTGGCTTCCATCAGGATTGCGGCGGACGAACCATCGGACAGCTGGCTGGCATTGCCTGCGGTGATCGTACCGTCGGGCAGAACCGTGTTCAGCGACTTCAATCCTTCCAGCGTGGTGTCAGCGCGGTTGCCTTCATCCTTGGCGATAGTGACTTCTTTCTGGCTGACTTCGCCGGTTTCCTTGTTGACGACATTCATCATCGTGGTGACGGGAACAATTTCGTCGTCGAATTTGCCCGCAGCCTGCGCGGCGGCGGTACGCTGCTGCGACGCCAGCGAATATTCGTCCATGGCATCGCGGCTGATATTGTAACGCTTGGCAACCACTTCGGCGGTCTGCAGCATCGGCATATAGACCGCATTGTGCATGGCGACCAATTCCATGTCCATCTGCACGCGCATTTCCTTGGTCTGGACAAGGCTGATCGACTCTTGCCCACCAGCAGCAATCACATCGACATTGTCGACAATGATCTGCTTGGCGGCGGTCGCAATGGTCATCAGGCCCGACGAGCACTGACGGTCCATGCTCATGCCCGAGGTGGTGACGGGAAGGCCCGAACGCAGTGCAACCTGGCGGGCGATATTGCCGCCCTGCGTACCCTGCTGCAGCGCGCTGCCCCAAAGAACGTCATCGACCTCAGCGCCGTCGATGCCGGCACGTTCGACAGCGGCCTTTAGCGAATAGGAGCCAAGGGTAGCGCCAAGGGTGGCGTTAAACCCGCCGCGATAGGCTTTGCCAATTGCGGTGCGGGCGGTGGAAACGATTACTGCGTCGCGCATGATTGCGGTCCTTTATTAAAATGAGGGCTAATAGTTGCGTTCAAACGAAAATCTGGGTGATCCATTCGGCCATCAGAGCGGGCTTGTCTTCGCCTTCGATTTCGACGGTGAATTCCATCGTCTGCTGCCACTGGCCGGGGCGTTTCTCGATCAGCTCGAGCAGTTTGAATAAGCCGCGCACCTTTTTGCCAACGCGGACCGGGGCGAGGAAGCGGGTTTTGTTGCCGCCATAATTGACGCCCATTTTGACGCCCTCGACTTTCGGGCTGTCCGACTTTGCCATCATCACTGGCATCAAAGAAAGAGTCAGAAACCCGTGGGCGATGGTGCCGCCAAAGGGGGTCATTTTCGCCATGTCGGGATTGACGTGGATGAACTGGTGGTCGCCGGTTGCGTCAGCGAATTTGTTGACCATGTCCTGATCGACGAGGATCCATTCGGACGTACCAATGACTTCGCCGGTTTTTGCGACGAGGTCGGAAAGGGAGATTGTTGTCATTTTCCGCTCCTGAATATGGGTGTTGCGCGCGGTTTTGCGCCAATGTCTGATGCTTGGCAAGCCTGTGCCTGTAAGCCCCCGCTGACCCTACGTCACTTCACTCCAGCGCGTGCTTGTTTGCGCGAATCAGCGTTTGCGCGGGGCTTTGGGAGCACTTGCTGGTTGCCCGGCAAAGGGCATTACCAATGTACCGTCCGGGGCTGCTGTAAAGGTCGTCTGGGTCGGATAGGCAAAGGCGATGCCATCGCGGGCAAAGCGGTCGATTATTGCCAGCGCCACCTTGTGCCGCGCCTCGAACAACTGGTCGAGATCGTCGCCCTTTACATCGAACACCAGCTGAAAATCAAAGGCACTGGGGCTGAATGCGGTCATCCCGGCGCGAATGAAATCCAGATCCTCTGCCTCGACAATTTCGCGCAACGTCTGTGGCAATGTGGACAGCACTGATGCCGGTGTCTGATAAACCAGCCCCAGCACAAAATTGGTCCGGCGGTGGTCGGTCATCGTGCCGTTGGTGATTTCCTTTTCGAGCAATTTGCTGTTCGAAATGATTTTCTGCTCACCCGACAGCGCGCGAAGACGCGTGCTTTTCATCCCGATCTTTTCAACCCTGCCTGTAGTGGTGTCATAGCTGATCGTGTCACCGCGCCTGAACGGCTGGTCGAAGATGATCGATATCGCCGCGAACAGGTCAGAGAATATGCCTTGGGCGGCCAGACCAATGGCAATGCCACCGACGCCTAGCCCGGCGATCAACCCAGAAACATTGACCCCCAGGTTGGACAGGATGACAATCGCCGCGACCGAAAACAGCGCAAAGCTGACGGCTATGCGGATCAGCGCCATGGCGCTCGACAAAGTATCGCTTTCCGATCCGCTTTGCTGGGCCCGCCGTTCGACAAAGGCGAGGATGATTTCGCGCAGCCAGATCGCGATCTGAATGACGGTTGCGACGGTAAACAGGTAGAAGATCACTTTATTGACCTTCTCCGGGGCATTGGCGAAACCGTTCACCAATTCAGCCGCTACGAATATCCGGAAAAAGCGGCTGGTGCGCGAAATTGCGCGCAGGGCAATGGTCGCCAGCGAGGTGTCATCCACCCGGCCCCGTACCGCGCGTGCGGCGCGGCGCTTGATCCAACTGGTTACTGCGTAGATCAATATGCCAGCGGCCAGAGCAATCGCCAGTTCCAACGCGTTGCCGACGATCCATTGTTCGGTCGCATCGCGATAATGTTGCAACCGATCTCCCAATTGATCAGCCGTTTGCGGAGTAAACATCGGCTTGGTGGCGGTCAGGAATTTTGCATTCGACATCGCACCCGACTACCGCCTGACTGCGGCTGCGACAAGTGCGCTATGCTGCAGGCTCGGCTTCCACTTGTCTCCGTTTCTTCCGGATAGGCCGCCACAGCGATTCACGCCGCCTGCGGGCAAGATAGGTATCAAGCCCCAGCTGCATCGAAGTGAGCATGTAGAAAAACGGCTGGAAGGCGATTCCCACAAACAGCGACCCGACCATATAGATGATCTGTGCATTTTGCAGTCCGGTCGCAAGCGGAGCGACCCATCGCTCTTCCTCGCGATTGCGTTTGCGGTACATGCGCTGGATGACCTCCATCCGCCAGGCTCCGCCGATATGGATCAAAAGCCAGATGAACAGGCCAGGAAAGCCTTGTTCGCCCAGCATCTCGAAATAGCTCGAATGGAAAGCGCGGGCCTGATCAATGACCTGTTTATCTTCCGGACCCTCATCCGCTGCTTGACCCACATTTTTGATTTTATACTGCACCTGATTGATCAGATAGACCTCAAATCCGCCGCCGATGGGGTTTTGTTTCACATATTCCCATGTCCATTTCCAAACGGCGAGTCGCGTTGATGCCGATTCGTCAGCGTCATATTTTTTGATCGTGCCCATGCGCTGGGTATAGCTGTCGGGCAGGAAGGGGATGGCAGAGACCGCAATCAGACCTGCCGCAGCGAGATAAAGGAAGCGGTATTTGACATGGCGCAGCGACAAGATTGCCAGCACCCCGATGCACACAAGCCCGGTTCGTGCTTGCGTCCCCACTGGGATCAGCAGGCAGGCAAAGACCAATGCGGTTGCGTATAGCTTGACCTTCCAGTCAGGTTTGAAGATCGTACCATGCTGCGCCAGCCAGACAATCAGCGGTATGATTGCAATCGCCACGCAGGATATGATGCTGCCTTCATATAGCCCGCTGTTGATATCGACGAGCATCACCAGCACACCATAGCCGCCGCCGCCCGCCATTGTCTTGATGCCGCCCGTTACCACCAACGCCGAAGCACACAGCACCATCGTCAAAGCCAGCGCCTCTATTCGCAGCCTGGTATTCAAAATCAGTGGCAGGAAGGACGCAAAGACCAACGCCTTCCAAACCCAGGCCCATTTGGTCTGCGCCGCGATCGGTTCCTCGGCGATGGTCGTGGTATAGGCGCAATAGACCAGCAGTAGCAGCAGCAGGCCCCATCTCGGCGATATCCGGACATTCTTTTTGTCGTCGCTTATCAGGAATCCCAGCACCGCCAGTGCAAAGAGGATCAACGACAGTGGAATCGAGTTGAGCAGGAAATAGCTCAACCGTTGCGGCGCGATGATATCGACATAGGCGTAGGTTAGCGTGAACAGAAATGGCCGCTTGAACGCAAGCAGGACCAGCAGCCCGAGATAGCCGACGAAAAACAGATCACGCATTGCGCGATGGTCCTTTGGCGGATTGTGCCATACGGCGCTTTGCGAAGCCTTCCGGTTCCGGCTCGGGCGGGGGAGGCGGTTCGTTGTCCAGGTCATCCCGACGCGTCAGCAGCCAGAAGGTCAGCACGATAAGCACATGGCTGAGCAACAGCGAAAAATTGTCGACCATCTGTCTGTTGCCCCTGGGAAACGTTGCCTGTGCGGACGTTGCCGTCCATAGCGTAAAAATTGCTATTCCGATATGTATAGCGTTCGAACCCTAAACCCGACAGGGTTGACGTCGCGTTAAACATTGTTCGGTTAAGACAAATCATGCCTCGCATCCTGCACGTCCTTGATCACAGCCTGCCGCTGCACAGCGGATATACCTTCCGCACCCGCGCCATCATGACGGCGCAAATGGGGCTGGGCTGGGAAGTCGCCGGGCTGACGGGTGTGCGTCAGTATCAGCACGGGCAGGAACGCAGCGGTGAAGGCGAAACCGTTGATGGTTTGCGTTTTTTTCGCACCACAGCAACGGCGGGCGGGCCGCCACCGCTGCGCGAATGGAACGAAACTACTGTGCTGGCGCGGCGCATCGTTGACCTGCATAGCGAATGGCCGTTCGATATCGTCCATGCCCATTCGCCTGCGCTGAACGGCTTGGGTGCGGCACGGGCGGCCAAAAGGCTTGCTATTCCCTTCGTATATGAAATCCGCGCCTTTTGGGAAGATGCAGCGGTCGGCAATGTCACCGGTAGCGAAGGATCGGTCAAATATCGCCTGACCCGCGCGCTGGAAAACCATGTGATTGCAAGGGCCGACCGGGTCGCGGTGATTTGTGAGGGATTGCGCAGCGACCTTATCGGTCGCGGGGTTGATCCGGCAAAAGTCTTTGTGTCGCCCAATGGGGTTGATCTGGAGCTGTTCGGGACTCCGCCCGAATATGACGCAGAGCTGGCGGCAAAGCTCGGCCTGACCGGCAAGACCGTGCTCGGCTATATTGGCAGCTTTTATGACTATGAAGGCATCGATGATCTGATAGCGGCGATGCCGTTGATGCAAGGTGCAGCTGCGGACGCACAGTTGTTGCTCGTTGGTGGAGGACCGATGGAATCGACTCTGCGCGCACAGGCTGAGGCTTCCCCGGCGCGCGACCGCATCCACTTCGTCGGCCGCGTTCCGCATTCGGAGGTTGAGCGTTATTACAGCCTTGTCGACATCTTGGTATATCCGCGCAAGTCGATGCGGCTGACCGATCTGGTGACACCGCTGAAGCCGCTGGAGGCAATGGCGCAGGGGCGGCTGGTTGCGGCCTCAAGCGTAGGCGGGCACCGTGAACTGATCGAAGATGGCAAAACCGGCGCGTTATTTGCTCCCGACGACCCGGCAGACCTTGCTCGCTCGGTTGAAAAATTGCTGGGTGATCGCAAATTATGGGAAAAACGCCGTGCAGACGCCCGTGCTTTTGTGGCCGCTGAACGCAACTGGCAGCACAATGTTTTGCGTTACGATCCTGTTTACCATTCTTTGTTAAAGCATGATAAACAGGGGTCTACTGCCTGATCTCAGGTGTACCCGGATTATGTGGGAAACAGGTTTGATGCGTCTTAACAACGCCATGGATGGACAAATTCGCGCACTGGCCATTGCTTTGGCCGGGGCCGCTGCGACGGCAGTTGCCGCGATGTTTGTGCCGACCGCGATTTACGAAACCATCACCGGTTCGACCGGTATTTCCGAAGTCTTCCCTTCGACTAAAGCACCGCTGGGTGATACCGCCCGCGCACTAATCGCCTTTGCAACCGCGGCGCTGGCCTTTGCCCTGCTGTCCGCTTTTCTGCTGCGGCAAAATGCGTCGCCTGTTGTCAGAGCCGCTGCACCTGCGGCGCCCGTCTCACCGGCTGCGCCGATTGTGCAACTCGACCGCGAAGACAATGTCATCGCGGATTCCAAGCCTTCTGCCTTTGATGCGCTGAAGAAAAAACTGTCAGACTTTGTCGAATCGCGCCGCAAGGGTTCGGATGGAATCAAGGATCTGGCTGACCTGCCCAAGCTGCGTGCCGAAGACGCCCACCCTGACGCACCGCCGCGCCGCCCGATTTCAGCGCATCGTGATTTTGGCGAACCCGCCGTCGCAGCCAAAGCTGAAGTGTTCGAAGCTCCGATGCCAGAAGCATCGTCAGTGATGGTTGAAGCAGCGGTCGAAAGCAGTGCTGCTGTAGAGCCCGAGCAGACCGTTGTCCCGGCACCCGCGGCCATCGCGGAAAATCCTGCAGAAGGCCAGTTTGTGAGCGTCGTTGAAAGGCTCGAACAGGCGGTTGCGCAGCGCCAACAAAAGCTCGATGAGCTCGACCGCGTCGCCCGCGAGATTGTTTCGAGCGATGCGCCGCTTGCTATCGATCCGGCACCATCAATAACTGCGGACGTGACAGCCGCAGACACACCCATACGTCCGCAACCCTATCTTTCAGCAATTGACGGCGCAAAGCCCGGTTCCTCATCGGCAAAATCCAACGATGACATGGATGCGGCGCTCCGTTCCGCGCTGGAAACATTGCACAAGATGAACGCGCGCAGCCGCTGATTACGATCATTCATCGAGCAGCAAAGCCTCGATCCCGATCTTCTGAACGCCCTCTGCGCCGTTTTCGCATTCGGCAAGGCACATGTCGGCGACAAAGCGTCCAGACCTGGCAACTGGCAATTCCGCAAGCACTTCAAGGCAGGATGAAAGCCGTTCTGGCGCGATCGGTTGATCGGTCTCAAAGGTCAGCACCATTCGAACGCCAGCAAAGGTCGCGCTAAACCAGTCGCGCTCGCGCCTGTTGACCAGCCGCAATTCGGGCAGGGCTGCGAGCAAGGCGGTGACAAGCGGGCAAGCGAAGTGTTTCATGCCGCGTCCCTCGCATCCTGATCTTGTTCGGTGCTTTCGGCATAGCCTTGCATGAAGGCTTCGACCCGGTCCGCCAAATCGGGCCTCAACTGTCGCCCGTTGCGCATATCGAGCACCAGCCGGGGATCGCCCGCGACCATGCGGCCAAACCGTGTGGCAGGGATGTCGTGCTGTCTCAGGAAGCGCTCGACCTTGCGATTGATGTACATGAACCTTTCCTTTTTCTGCCTGCGGCCACCCTGCCCACGCATTTGCAACACTGTTCCGAATCAATGAGAACAATAGAAGAACATTGCTGATAGGAAAAATCCTACTTGTCTAGGAAAAATCCTATTGCTATTGTCTGGAATATGGAAATTTCTGATCCGCGTGCGGAGCTTGACCGCTTGATCCGTAAACGGGGCGACGATTATTCGGCGCTGTCGCGGCTCGTCGGGCGCAACCCGGCCTATATCCAGCAATATATCAAGCGCGGCAGTCCAAAGCGGTTGGGCGAAGCCGAACGCGCCGTCCTCGCGCATTATTTCGGCGTGGATGAGACGCTATTGGGGGCGACCAAGCCCGTCGGGCGCAGCGATCGCGGTTCGTTGAAGCTGGTTCCACAGTTGGCTGTAGGGGCGTCGGCGGGGGCAGGGGCGCTCAACGATGGCGAATGGCTGGCGGGCAAGGTCGGCTTCGATCCGGGCTGGCTGCGCAAACTGGGGGTCGATCCCGATAAGGTCTCTATCATCCGTGTCGAAGGCGAATCGATGACGCCAACGCTCAATGATGGCGACGACATCATGGTCGACCGTGGTGGTGCCACGGGGCGATTGCGCGAAGGCGTACACGTCGTCCGCTTTGACGACAGCCTGATGGTCAAACGGCTGGTGCCGGGGCCGGGCGGCCGGCTGTCACTGCTCTCCGACAATCCCGCTTATCCCGACTGGTCCGATCTCGCGGTGGATGCCGTTGAGGTTATTGGGCGGGTTGTCTGGGTGGGGCGTCGGTTGTGAACATCTTGCGTCGCTCGACGATCCGCGCCACATAACCCCGCATGTCCAACGTCACATCCAGCATGAACGCCCAGAAGCCAATTGAGCCGCCGCTCAAGGCCGTCATCATTCCGGTCACCCCGCTGCAACAAAATTGCACTTTGTTCTGGTGCACCGAAACCAACAAGGGTGCGTTGGTCGATCCGGGTGGTGATCTCGACAAGTTGAAGGACGCGGTCGCCAAAACCGGGGTGCAGCTCGAAAAGCTGCTCGTCACCCACGGTCATCTCGATCATTGCGGGCAGACGGGCATATTGGCGAAGGAACTGGGCCTGAAAATCGAGGGGCCGCATGAGGAAGACCGCTTCTGGATCGCGCAGCTTGATGATGATGGCAAACGCTGGGGAATGCATGCGGAAAGCTTTGAGCCGGACCGCTGGTTGCACGATGGCGACACGGTGACTGTCGGCAACCTGACCCTCGACGTAATCCACTGCCCCGGACATACGCCGGGTCATGTGGTTTTCTATCATGGGCCAAGCCGCCTAGCGATTGTCGGCGACGTGCTGTTCCAGGGTAGCATCGGCCGCACCGATTTCCCGCGCGGCAATCACCAGCAACTGATCGATTCGATCACGCAGAAATTATGGCCGCTCGGGAATGACGTAACCTTCATTCCCGGACACGGACCCACCAGCCAGTTTGGCCATGAGCGCAAGACGAATGGTTATGTGTCGGATTATGCGTTGAGTTGAGGGATGGGATTGTTGGGGGGAGCGGACTGGCAGGTTTTCAGGCCGCAAAGACTGACAGCCGACGCTACAAGACCAGCCATTCGACGCGCTTTCTCGTCGCTCTGAAAGCTGCCATCGCTTCTACAGTCGTGCAGTGCAACCGGCATTCACGACTCAAGATTCTTGAGCACCATGTCAAACGTGCCAAAGACATAGTGGCATGGATGCGAGGCCATTGGCGAGAGATAGGGAAACTTAGGAACCGCATTTTTGTCGAAGCCGAATTTCAGCTTCAAAGATCGGAAAAAACTGTTGTCCAAATAAAGTTCTGCATGCCCGTGGTCGCCCACTTTAGCGGCGCGCTTTGCTGTGGCCTCAATCGCCTGGAGCTGGGCAAACGGAAGGCCGAGGCTGTTCAGCGAAATGTGATTTCCAGTTGGTGCTGTATGTGTGAGTTCGTCACCATAAAACTCATTCTGCCCTTGTGTGACTACAGCATAAATCGGCAGTCCAAGAGTTGTCATGTAGGCTGCCGCCAATTCGGGAAGAATGCTGACGATCTTTTCCGGTTCGTATGTGTTTTTGATCGGGCGGTCCCATTGCCCAACTGTCCAATTCGTTTTGAGTAGGAGACTGTCGGCAAATGAAACAAATGATACATCCTCATGCTTGGCAGCGATGGCATCAATTTTGTCTCGGAGATCGCACAGCTTCTCTTGCGTAATCGTGCCGTTCACAAGCGACCGTTTTACGCCAATCGCATCCACCAGAGCGAAAGCCGAGAATACACGTGTGTGTAAATTTTCCAGCCATTCATCAGTGACAAAAATCCTGGGCTTCTCATCGTATTGCAACATTTCTGTGCAGGTAACGAAATGCTGACGGGGCAGCGTGACGCGAACTTCGTGGAAGCGATCAAAGATGTTCGGGTACCAAGACAATTCTACGCTGTCGGCATCAACTCCATGCGCGCAAGCGTAAGAAATGTATCCTACGTTGTCCCATTCACCACCTGCAATACCTTTGAGCAGGGCGTCTGAGTAAGCAGCCATCCATTCTTGGCCCATCAGATAGATGTCACGGTCGAGTGGTATCTCCTCCATGCTGAGGATTTCAATGTCTTCATGGTCGAACATCGTTATAGCTTACCAATCTAGAGTGCTCGCGACTAGACGGCGGACCAACGGCTGAATGGACGTCCGCTTTTGAGACCAGCGAACTGATGAGCGAACGACAAAAAAAACTTGTCGTCACCTGCCATTCGAGCATATCCCACCTCCCGCCCTTGAAAAGTAGGATTTATCCTGCAACCGTTCGCGCGGGTTGCCGCGTGGTGATCTTTGCTCTTTGAAAGCTCGGACTGTATCGTCGGGCACTGAATATCCCCGGCGCATACTCAGCGCCGTTCACCGGTTTCTCTTGCAAGGGTGACATAAGGTGACAGATACGCCCCCCACCACATGTGGAACTTTGTCACCTTATGTCCTGTTTTGGGTTGAAGGGCGCTCAGCCTAAAGTTGAATAGACACTCCACAGCGCATAGCCCGCCAGACCGATCAGGGTCAGGAATGTGATCAAAGTTCCGACCATCCGGCCTTTGGCAAATGTGGTGCCGTCCATTCCCAGCCCATGCGCCAGCCTGCCGAATATGAAGATGATCCCGACATACCAAAGCCAGTTGGCGGATCCCTGAGTGGCTTCCAACGCGGCAATAAGGATCAAGACAAAAGGCGTGCTTTCGACGAAATTGGCATGTGCGCGCATCCGCCGGATCAGAAACTCGTCGCCGCCATCGCCAATGGAAACCCCGCCCTTTGTGCGCGCTTGCCCGCAACGGATCATCAGCCATATGTTCACCAACGCCGCTCCGGCGGCAATGGTAAGGGTTATTGGTAAGCTCAGCATATTTTCCTCCCTGTTCGATTGGCGTTGCTATCAGCCAAGATTGCGGTTGCAAAGCGGCATCTATAAACTTGCAAAGCGCAGAGAAATCGGTATTAGCCGCCCCTCATCCGAACAGTTGGGGTGCATAAGGCTGGTTTCAGCCGCGCTGCTTGTCGCCGCGTCATGTCGCTAACTGCCGGGAAAAACAGTATATTTTTTGAAATGGAACAGGTGCCGAGATGGCTGTCCCCAAGAGAAAAACCTCGCCGTCCAAGCGCGGCATGCGTCGTAGCCACGATTCGCTCACGGTCGAAGCATTCCAGGAATGCTCCAACTGCGGCGAACTGAAGCGTCCGCATCATGTCTGCCCGGCCTGTGGTTTCTACAATGGCCGTGAGGTTGTTGCCGCCGCTTAAGCCGGCAGCCCCGGTCCGCTCGACGAATAAGGGGAAATAACCGTGACCAAGTCTCCGCGTATCGCGATTGATGCGATGGGCGGCGATGAAGGCGTTCGCGTGATGATCGCGGGCGCAGCACTTGCGCGTCACCGCCATGAAAGCTTCCGCTTTTTGCTGGTCGGTGACGAAGTGCAGATCAAGGCCGCGCTGGAAAATCACCCCAATTTGCGCGCCGCATCCGAAATTCTACACACCGATCAGGTCGTCACTGGCGATGACAAGCCCAGCCAGGCGCTGCGCAAATCGCGCGGCAGCTCCATGGGGCTGGCGATCAACGCGGTGAAGACCGGCGAAGCTTCGGCCGCCGTCAGCGCGGGTAATACCGGTGCTTTGATGGCGATGTCGAAACTGGCCCTGCGCACCATGCCGGGGATCGACCGGCCTGCGCTTGCGGCATTGCTGCCGTCGTTGATCGACACCGATGTGGTGATGCTCGATCTGGGAGCCAATACCGATTGCGATGCACGCAACCTGATGCAGTTCGCGGTGATGGGTGCGGCCTATTCCCGGATCATCTATGGTTTTGAAAAGCCGAAGGTACGCCTGCTCAATATTGGTACCGAAGAGATGAAAGGTACCGATTCACTGCGCGACGCGGCGCAGCATCTGCGTGATTCGCCTGATCTCCACATGGATTTTCAGGGCTATATCGAGGCTGACAAGATCAACCGTGGCGAATGCGATGTGGTCGTGTGCGATGGCTTCACCGGTAATATCGCGCTGAAATCGATCGAGGGAGCAGCGCGCTTCGTGACCGACCTGTTGCGGCGCGCCTTTACCAGTTCGATTCGCTCGAAATTCGGCTTCCTCGTTTCGCGGCCCGCGACCGAGCTGCTCAAGCACCATCTTGACCCCAACAACCATAATGGCGCGGTATTCCTTGGCCTCAACGGCGTGGTGGTGAAAAGTCACGGAAGCGCGAGCGTCGAAGGCGTCGCCAATGCGGTAAAGGTTGCCGCGAGGCTCGTCGAAGACGACATTACCGCCCGGATCGTGCAAGACATTGAGCGAATCAACGGAACAGGAAATCATCCGGCATGAGCCAAGCGTCCATTCGCGCCGTTATCAAAGGCACCGGATCGGCTTTGCCCAAGCGCAAGGTTTCCAATGCCGAACTGGCTGCGCAGGTTGACACCACCGACGAATGGATTGTCGAGCGCACCGGTATCCGCTTTCGCCACATTGCCTCGCCCGAAGAAACCACGGCGACGCTGGGCGCTGCTGCAGCGCAGTCTGCACTTGATGCCGCCGGAATGACAGCCGATCAGATCGACCTGATCATTGTTGCCACCGCCACACCTGACCAGACATTCCCTGCAACAGCCACCAAAGTTCAGCATATGTTGGGCCAACATGGTGGCGTCGCCTTCGATGTGGCGGCGGTTTGTTCGGGCTTCCTCTATGCCTTTTCAGTCGCGGAAAGCATGATCCGTGCAGGCTCGGCGCACAATGCGCTGGTGATCGGCTCGGAAACCTTCAGCCGTATCCTCGACTGGGAGGATCGCACAACCTGCGTTCTTTTCGGCGATGGCGCGGGCGCGGTTGTGCTGTCGGGTGAAGTCGGCGAGCGCGGCGTCTTGGCCACTAAGCT
>Ga0075154_10000269_pt1 | contig 46390 bp, 51 predicted proteins | sample JI71714BDNA_FD_70965 | JGI IMG/M metagenome (GOLD analysis project Ga0075154, IMG submission 70965) | Wastewater effluent complex algal communities from Wisconsin, to seasonally profile nutrient transformation and Carbon sequestration -... | ecosystem: Engineered > WWTP > Effluent > Algae... | reverse complement strand
CCGAAGGCATGTGGCGACTGCAGCAGCGGACTGGCCCAGCTGTTGTCGATCAGCGTGGTGATCCCGCGCGGCCGTGCGATCGCCGCAATCGCCGCCAGATCCTGCTGCTCGTAGGTCCAGGTATTCGGGCTCTCCAGCAGGATCAACCGGGTGCGCTCGGTGAGTGCCGCCGCTAGCGCCGCCGGGTCGATCAGATCGACGAAGCGCGTCGCCACGCCGTAACGCGGCAGCAGATCGCGCACCAGCGCCCGCGTCCACGAATAGGGTTTGGCGACACACAGCGCCTCGTCACCGGCCGACACCGAAGCCAGCGCGCCGATCGCGATCGGCGCCATGCCGGAGCCGAACACCAGCGCCTGCTCGGCACCCTCCAGCGCCGCCAGCTTCTTGCGCAGAATCTCGACCGTCGGGTTGTTGCCGCGGCTGTACAAATGCGTGCGGAACTCGTCGGTGAACGCGGCGCGGAACGCTGCAACGTTCGGAAACGCGAAGTTGCTGGTCTGCAGCACCGGCGGCGCCACCGCCCCGTAGTAGCGCTCGCGCTCCTCGCCGAGGTGATTGAGGATGTAGCTCAGGCTGAGCCTGCGGTCGGGCTTGGTCACGGCGGACTCCGGGGTGATCGTCAAGGTTAATCGCAGCCGCGCCCGGCTTGATCGTGCCGGAGGCCTCCCGGATGCTCGCGGGCTTCACGACTTCCAGACGGGGATGGGACGATGGGATTTCTTGCCGGCAAGCGCGCGCTGATCGTGGGCGTCGCCAGTGAACGCTCGATTGCCCACGGCATTGCCAAGGCGATGCATCGCGAGGGCGCCGAGCTGGCGTTTTCGTATCAGGGCGAGCGACTGAAGTCGCGGGTCGAGGGCATCGCCGAGGAACTGGGCTCGAAGATCGTGCTGCCCTGCGACGTCACCAGCGACGCCGACATCGCCGGTCTGATCGAAGGGTTGAAGGCGCACTGGGACGGCTTCGATATCCTGATCCACTCGGTGGGCTTCGCCCCCGGCGACCAGTTGAAGGGCCGCTTCGTCGATGCGGTCAGCCGCGAGGGCTTTCGGGTCGCTCACGATATCAGCGCCTATTCGCTGGCTGCGCTGACCCAGGCCGCCCTGCCGTTAATGCGCGGCCGCGCCGGCGCGGTGCTAACGCTGTCCTACCTCGGCGCGGTGCGCGCGCTGCCGAACTACAACGTGATGGGTCTGGCCAAGGCCAGCCTCGAAGCCTGCGTGCGCTACCTCGCGATAGACCTCGGCGCCGAGGGGATCCGCGTCAACGGCATCAGCGCCGGCCCGATCAAGACCCTAGCCGCCGCCGGCATCGCCGACTTCCGCAAGATGCTCGCCCACGTCGAACACGTCGCCCCGCTGAAGCGTTCGGTGACCATCGACGAGGTCGGCAACGTCGCCGCCTTCCTCTGCAGCGATCTGGCCAGCGCGGTCACCGGCGAGATCACCTACGTCGACGGCGGCTACAGCACGGTGGCGATGCGGCTAGATTGAGGGGGCAACGTCGCCATCCAGTATCGGGTTGGCTGCGCCAACCCGACCTACGGAACCGGCAGCATGCAGCTCGAGCGACAGATCGGATTTACGGAGCGACCGACTGTAGGTCGGGTTAGCGCAGCGTAACCCGACATTCATAATCTGCCGCCATCCATCGCCTCAGGCCGCGCCGATCCGCCGCAGATACACGCGGAGCAGCGACACCGCCGCCGGCGTCACGCCGCTGATCCGCGCCGCATGGCCGACCGTGGCCGGCCGCTGGCGCTCCAGCTTCTGACGGACTTCGGCCGACAGGCCCAGCACCCGGCCGTAGTCGAAATCGCCCGGGATCGCCGCCTGCTCGACCGCCTGGTTCTGGGCGATTTCCAGCTGCGCGCGGTCCAGATAGCCGGCGTAGCGCGTCTGGATCTCGACCTGCTCCGCCGCCGCGGCGTCCTCGATGGCCGGACCGAAACTGGCCACCTGCATCAGCTCGGTGTAACCGACCTCGGGGCGCTTCATCAGCTCCAGCGCGCGGACCTCGCGGCTGACCGGCTGACCCAGCGTGGCGCTGACCTCGGCGGCCAGCACCGAGCCCGGCGTGATCCAGATCGCCGCCAACCGCGCCCGCTCGGCCTCGATGGCGTCGCGCTTGCGGCGGAAGGCATCGAAGCGCTCGGCACTGACGCAGCCGAGTTCGTGGCCGATCGCGGTCAGCCGCAGGTCGGCGTTGTCCTCGCGGAGCGCCAGCCGATGCTCGGCGCGCGAGGTGAACATGCGGTACGGCTCGCGGGTGCCGTGGGTAACGAGATCGTCGACCAGCACGCCGAGGTAGGCCTGATCGCGGCGCGGCACCCACGGCTCGCGGCCCTGCACGGCGAGTGCCGCATTGAGTCCGGCCAGCAGGCCCTGTGCGGCAGCTTCCTCGTAGCCGGTGGTGCCGTTGATCTGGCCGGCAAAGAACAAGCCCGGGATCGCCTTCGTCTCCAGCGAATGCTTCAGGCCGCGCGGGTCGAAGTAGTCGTACTCGATGGCGTAGCCCGGCCGGGTGATGTGCGCCCGCTCGAAGCCCGGAATCGAACGCACCAGCTCCTGCTGCACGTCGTAGGGCAGCGACGTCGAGATGCCGTTCGGATAGATCTCGTGGGTGTCGAGGCCTTCGGGCTCGATGAAGATCTGGTGCGTGTCCTTGTCGGCGAAGCGCACCACCTTGTCCTCGATCGACGGGCAGTAGCGCGGGCCGACGCCTTCGATCACGCCGGTGTACATCGGCGAGCGGTCCAGGCCGCCGCGGATGATCTCGTGGGTGCGCGGCGTGGTGTGGGTGATCCAGCAGCTGAGCTGCTGCGGATGGTCGGCGCGGCTGCCGAGGTAGGAGAACACCGGCGTCGGCGTATCGCCGGGCTGCTCGGTCAGGCCCGAGTAGTCGATCGTGCGGCCGTCGATCCGCGGCGGCGTGCCGGTCTTCAGCCGGTCCACGCCCAGCGGCAGCTCGCGCAGCTTCTCGGCCAGCGTCAACGCGGGCATGTCGCCGGCGCGGCCGCCCGAGTAGTTCGACAGCCCGATGTGAATGCGCCCGGCGAGGAAGGTGCCTGCCGTCAGCACCACGGCGGGCGCATGGAAGCGCAGGCCCATCTGGGTGATGACGCCGGCCACGCGGCCGGCTTCCAGGATCAGGTCGTCGACTGGCTGCTGGAACAGCGACAGATTCTGCTGGTTCTCGACGATCCGGCGGATCGCCTGGCGATACAGCACGCGATCGGCCTGCGCGCGGGTGGCGCGGACCGCCGGGCCCTTGCTGCCGTTGAGGATGCGGAACTGGATGCCGGCGCGGTCCGCCGCCATCGCCATCGCCCCGCCCAGCGCATCGATCTCCTTGACCAGATGGCCCTTGCCGATCCCCCCGATCGCCGGATTGCAGCTCATCTGGCCGATGGTCTCGATGCTGTGGCTCAGCAGCAGGGTCCGCGCACCCATCCGCGCCGCCGCCAGGGCGGCCTCGGTGCCGGCGTGTCCGCCACCGACCACGATCACGTCGTACCGTTCTGCTGCATCCATGCCGCTGCCCTGCCCTGCTCGCCGATTCCGCGATTTTCCGCGCTTTTCCCGCATTGCGGCGGGCGCACTCGGGAGATCAACGCGCCGCGCGACGCGGGATTCAGGCCACGGGCATCGGTCCTGACCGTTCAGCCGGAACTGAAGGCCGCTGGTCTGCCTCCCCCGAAAGCGTCAGCTGCGTCACAGTCCGTAACGGTGTAGATTCGCTTCCATGCAAGTCCCCCCCCGAGTACCCTCCGCGGATTGAACACGATGGTCAGCTTCGCCAAAACGATGTCCTTCGCCAGCTATGCCAAGCCCGCGCGCGAACTGATCAATCAGAACACCCGAGCGGTGCTCTCGACCATCAGTGACCAGTGGTTCCCGTACGCCTCGATGGTCGACTACGCGCCCTTCGAGGACGGCGACCTGCTGTTGCTGCTGAGCAACCTCGCCGAGCACACCCGCTATCTGTCCGTGAACCCGAAGTGCAGCCTGCTGGTCGCGCCGAACCTCTACGACGCGGACGGCTTCAGCAAGGCACGGGTGACCGTCGTCGGCGAAGTGGAGTTGCTCAGCCGCAGCGATGAGCTCGCCCAGCTGTTCCTGAAGTACCACCCGCGTGCCAGCGCCTACATGGTGATGAACGACTTCCGCTTCTTCCGCTTTGCGCCGGAAAGCGCCCGCTACATCGGCGGTTTTGGCCGGATGGCGTGGATCACCCAGGACGATTACCGCGCGGCCCTGGGCTGAAGCGCCACCGCGTCCGATCGCGCCGCGCTGGCCCCGATCGGTGCACTGCGGCAGCATCGGCGGCATGAACAGCATCCCTCGCAGCACCGGCCCGATGATCATCGGCGGCGGCTTGGTCGGCAACAGCCTCGCGCTGGCGTTGGCCCGCCAAGGTCAATCCTGCACGCTGGTCGAAGCTCAAGCGCCCGACAGCCCACCGCCCAGTTTCGACGAGCGCTTCCTCGCGCTCTCATTGCGCAGCCTGCAACTGCTGGACCGGATTGGCGTCGCACTTGGGAAGCATCCGGAGTCCGCGCCGATCCGCGAAATTCTGGTGACCTGTGCCGGCGAGCCCGGTCGCCTGCGGCTGGTTGCTGAACGCCATGGTCTGGACGCCTTCGGTCGGGTGCTGCCGGCCCGCGCCCTTGGTGCGGCGCTGGAAGCGGCGGTGGCCGCCGAGCCGCGCATCCACCGGCTGCGGCCGGCGCGATTCCAGTCCAACCAGCTGGATCCGGGGCATCGCCGGGTGCAAGTCGACATCGGTGGCGAACTGCAGCACCTCGACGTGCCGCTGTTGGTCGGGGCGGACGGCAGCGCCTCGACCGTCCGCGACGCGCTCGGCCTCGCGGTCGACGTCGAGCCTGACGATCAGGTCGCCATCCTCTGCAATCTGCGGCTGGACCGACCGCACGGCGGTCAGGCGCAGGAACGCTTCCTGCCTGACGGACCGTTCGCGCTGCTGCCATTGCCGGATCAGCGGATGGGCATGGTCTGGACGCTGCCGAAGCGTGCCGCACGTGCGCTCCTGGCGGCATCCGATGGCGAGTTCCTGGCGGCGGCCCAGCAGGCCTACGGCTGGCGGCTCGGCCGCTTTGTCGAGGCCGGGAAGCGCCAGCGCTACGTGCTGACCCGGCAAGTCGCACCCGAAGTCCACGCCGAGCGCGCGGTGCTGGTCGGCAACGCGGCACAGACGCTGCATCCAATCGGCGCACAGGGCTTCAATCTGGGGCTGCGCGATGCCGTGACGCTGGCGCTCGTGCTCGATGGCGCCGCAGACCCCGGTGATGCCGAGTTGCTCAAACGATTTGTGGCGGCGCGCGCCGCCGACCGTCAGGCGACCACGGCTTTCAGCGATCAGCTGCTCGCAGTCGGCAGAGCCCGCAGCCCGCTTGCCCGCGTGCTGCGTCCGCTGGCGCTGGCCGCGGTGAATCTGCTGCCGCTGCTGGAAGAGCAAGTGGTGCGTCAGGGTCTGGGCTTCGGAGCCGGTCGATGAGTGCAGCACGACAGGATGTAATCATCGCCGGCGGCGGAACGGTCGGACTGTGCCTCGCCCTGGCGCTGGCCGCCGAGGGTTTCCAGGTCGCCCTGCAGCAGCTGAAGGCACCGCCGGGCTTCACCACCGACACGCCGCTCGACAGCCGCGTCTACGCACTGGCCCCGGATGTGCTGGAGCTGCTTTCGCGACTGGGCGTCTGGCCGCTGGTGACCGCCATTCGATCCTGCGACTACCGAAGCATGGAGGTGTTCGAGGACCGCGCACGGATCACCTTCGACGCCGAAGACTGGGGTTGGCCGCGACTCGGCGCCATCGTCGAGCACGGTGTGCTGGTCCACGCACTGCAGACGCGCGCAGCAGCAGCCGGCATCCGGCTGGTCCGGGGTCCCGTGCTGGGGCTGCGTCGCGAGCCCGGCGGCATGGCGTTGATGACGGCACAAGCCACCCTGCGCGCGCCGCTGCTGGTGATTGCCGAGGGCGCAGACTCGCCGCTGCGAGAGCAGCTCGGGTTTCTCCTCGACGTCCACGACTACGGCCAGTCCGCGGTTGGCAGTGCGCTGGGCATCGAAGGCAGGCATCGCAACGTCGCCCGGCAGCGCTTCGTCGACGGTCACCCGCTGGCGCTGTTGCCGCTGTCCGATGGGCGGGTATCGCTGGTCTGGAGCGTTCCGCGAGCCGCCGCCACGCGGCTGTGCGAACTGGAGGAGACGGACTTTCTCACCGAGGTGCAGAGCGCCTTCGGCCATGTACTCGGACGCTTCACGCAGGCCAGTCCGCGGGTGGCGGCCCCGCTGATCCGGCGTCACGCGCGGAGTTACCTGAAGCCGGGGCTGGCCCTGATCGGCGATGCGGCGCACACCGTACATCCACTGGCGGGCCAGGGGCTCAATCTGGGCCTGCGCGATGTGCAGTGCCTCGTTGAGGTGCTCGGAGACGCTCGCCAGCGTGGCGCCGATCTGGCTCGGCCGGAGAGCCTGCGCGCCTACGAGCGGCAGCGACGCAGCGAGAACACGCTGGCGCTCTCGGGTGTCCATGCGATCGGCGCGCTGTTCGGACCACCGAGCGGGCCACTCCCCGCGCTGCGGCAGCTGGGCCTGAGCCTGGCGGATCAGTGGTTCCCGGCACGCACCGGATTTGCCCGATTGGCCGCCGGGCGACTGAAACGCCCCTGGGGCTGAGCCGCACCTGCACCGTGCGCAGTGCGATGTCGCCGGGGCCGCACAAGCCTTGACGAATCCATCGCCACCCGTTGAACTGCGGCCTTGCCCGCAGAATCGGTTCCATGTCCTTCGCGCTGTTCACCCGTGCGGCCCTGAGCCGCGACCCGCAGGCTGGAGTTGCCGCAACGACGCAGGCACTGGAGCGCGTGCTGATGGCTGCCGACCCGGCAGGCGACACGCTGGGCGGCGCCCTGCAGTCGCTTTCAACGGCGCTGGGGGGCAAACGGGCCTTCGTGTTGCGAGTGGAGCACGAGGCCACCAGCGACGGCGGAACACGGCGCTGGTTACGCTGCCTGCATGAGTGGGTGGCGCGTTCGACGGAGACCATCCCGGTCCCGATCAGCCGGGTGGAGGTGGCGCCCGAGCACAGCGGAATGGGGGATTGGCTGCAGCATCTGGAGGCGGGCGAAACCATCAGCGTGCGCGCCGATTCGATACCGGCAAGCCAGCTGCTGGATCTGCATGAGCACGACACTCAGGCGCTGGTGATGGCTCCGGTCGTCGTGAGACAGCAACTCTGGGGCGTGGTCGGACTGGACAGCCGACGCGGCGATGCCCTTTCCAACGACGCCGATGCCTCGTTGTTGCAGGTCTTTGGCCGAGTCCTCGGCCTGGCGCTGGAACGACGGGCCTGGCGCGACGATTACGCCGACCTCGAAGCACGTTCCGGCAACGAGGATGCGCAGGCAAAGGAAGCCTTCTGCGTCCATGACCGCAAGGGTCGGTTCCTGTACGTCAGCTCGGGCTATCTCGGTCTTACCGGCTTTCGGCCCGAACAGGTGATCGGCCGTGACAGCCTGCACGGCGTCGATCGCCAGGATCGAACGGCACTGCGCGAGGCACTCGTGCGGCTGCAGCGTGACGGTCGCGCCACCCTCTGCTGCCGCTATCGCGGCGCCGAGGGCCGCCGGGTCTGGTTACAGGTCGAAATGCAGCGGCTGGTCGACGATCCGCGCGGCGCCTGGCTCAGCTGGAGCCGCAACGTCTCCGAGCGCGAACAGGTGCGTCAATCCCTGTCGCGTCAGCAACAGAGCGCCGAAATCATCCTGTCGTCGATCGGCGATGGTGTCATCACCACCGACGCCAGCGGCGCGGTCGACTACATGAACCGGGCCGCCGAAGAGCTGACCGGCGTCAATCGCGACGAGGCCCGCGGACGAGCCATCGAGGAAGTCTTCCCGGCCCTGCCGCGGCCGCACGTCGAGCAGAACCTGCAGAGTCGACTGCTGCGCTGGTTGCGGCTGGCCAAGAAGATCTGGACGCTGACCCGGCCGGACGGCTCGACACGCCGGGTCGAATACACCCTCGCGCCGTTGATGGATGAGCAGCGCGACAACGTCGGCATGGTGCTGTCCTTTCGTGACGTGGGCGCCACCGAGCAACTGGTGCAGCAGCTCGACCACCTGAGCTCGCACGATGTGCTGACCGGCCTGTATGACCGTCCGCGCTTCATGCAGAACGCGCAACGCATCCTCAGCCGGGTCCGCGAACGCAGCGGCGAGTGCTTCATTGCCTGCGTGGGTCTGGACCAGATGAAACTGGTCAACGACGGTCACGGTCATGCCGCCGGGGACGAGGTGTTGAAGCAGTCAGCGGCAGCACTGAACATCCATGCCGAAGAGGGCGAGCTGGTTGCCCGACTGGGCGGTGACGAGTTCTCCTGGTTGCTGACATCGACCAGCGCCGATGCCGCGGTGGCCCGCGTCGAGGAACTGCTCGAACGCCTGCGCGGCATCGAGCTGAACTGGTCCGGCCGGGTACTCAAGGTCAGCGCCAGCGCCGGCATGGCTGTCATTCCGGGCGGCGAAGACGCGATCCAGCAGGCGCTGGGCGCGGCGGACACGGCGCTGGCACTGGCCAAGGAAGCCGGGCGCGGCAAGGTGCATCTGTATCGGCCGGAGGATCGCTCGACGCTCGATCGGCACAGCGACTTCGACTGGGCCTTGCGTCTGCAGACCGCGCTGGAGACCGACGGCTTCTTCATGCAGGCACAACCCATCGTGCCCTCGACCTGGAACGGCGGCCCGATCTTGCGCGCGGAGGTGCTGATCGCGCTGCAGGATGCCCGCGGCGGCCTGATCCCACCCGGTCGCTTCCTGCCGGCCGCAGCACGCACCGGTCTGATCGGCCAGGTCGACCGCCAGGTGATCCGGCGCAGCATCGAGACCCTTCGCGAGCGCGAGCGACGTGGCTTCCCCCGCTTCGAGAGCCTTGCCGTCAACATTTCCGGCGCATCGCTGGGCGAGGAGGACTTCCTCGCCGATGTGCTGGCACTGCTGCGCGAAGTCGAAGACCCCGGCCAGCTGACGATCGAAATCACCGAATCCGAGGCCGTCAGCAACCTCGGGCGTGCGCAGCACTTCATCGACGCCGTGCGACGGCGCGGGACCCGCTTCGCACTGGATGACTTCGGCAGCGGGCTGTCATCCTTCGCCTATCTGAAAGCCCTGCCGGTCGATTACCTGAAGATCGACGGCATGTTTGTCCGCGATGTCGAGCACGATCCGGTGGACCGTGCCTTCGTCGAGGCCATCCAGCGCATTGCGCAGACCATGGGACTCAAGACCGTCGCCGAGTTCGTCGAAAATGCGGCCATCCAGCGGACCATGGCGGAAATCGGCGTCGACTATTGCCAGGGCTTCCACATCTCGCGACCCAAACCGATTGCCCAAGTGTTGCTGCGCAACGACGTTTGAGACGCAGCCTCACGCACGTCCATTCCAACTTCGTCGGCCGGTTCACTCGTGGTCCTGGCCGCCAGCAGGAGCTCCCGCATGACAGATGCCATCCGCTTTACCGAACTCGGCCTGCCCGCCTCGATCCTGAAGGCTCTGGACGAGGTCGGTTACGAAACGCCGTCACCGATCCAATCCGAGACGATCCCGCCCTTGCTGGCCGGGCGTGATGTCCTTGGCCAGGCCCAGACGGGAACCGGCAAGACCGCAGCATTCGCGCTGCCGATCCTCGCCATGCTGGATCTCGGTCGCGCTGCACCCCAGGCCCTGATTCTGACTCCGACTCGCGAACTGGCAATCCAGGTCGCCGAAGCCTTCCAGAAATACGGAAAACACCTGCCCGGTTTCCATGTACTGCCGATCTACGGCGGCCAGAGCTATACGCCGCAGCTGCGCAACCTGCAGCGCGGCGCGCATGTCGTGGTCGGCACCCCCGGTCGCATCCTCGACCATCTGCAGCGCGGCACGCTGGATCTTGGGTCGCTGCAGACGCTGGTCCTCGACGAGGCCGACGAAATGCTGCGGATGGGCTTCGTCGATGACGTGGAATCCGTGCTCAAGGCCTGTCCCGATGGCCGACGGATCGCGCTGTTCTCCGCCACCATGCCGCGTCCGATCCAGCGTATCGCCGAGCAGTACCTGCGCGATCCGGTGCGCGTCGCGATCTCGTCCAAGACCCAAACCGTTTCCGCCATCCGGCAGCGCTACTGGCGCGTCGTCGGGATGGACAAGCTCGACGCGCTGACGCGCTTGCTGGAAATCGAGAACTTCGACGCCATGATCGTGTTCACCCGAACCAAGCAGGCTACGGAAGAACTGGCAGAAAAGCTCTCGGCGCGTGGGTTTGCCGCTCAGGCAATCAACGGCGACATCGTCCAGTCCCTGCGCGAACGCACGATCGCCCGACTCAAGGACGGCCAGTTGGACATCCTCGTGGCCACCGATGTAGCTGCACGCGGACTGGATGTCGACCGCATCAGCCACGTCATCAACTACGACATCCCCGTCGACACCGAGAGCTATGTCCACCGGATTGGCCGAACCGGACGCGCCGGGCGCAGCGGTGAAGCCATCCTGTTCGTGACCCCCCGCGAACAGCACCTGCTGCGCGCGATCGAGCGCGCCACCCGTCAGCCCATCGAGCCGATGAAGCTGCCGAGTGCCGCGGAGATCAACAATGTCCGCCTGCAGCGGTTCAAGCAGCGCATCCTCGACGGACTCGAACTTCCCGATCTCGCGGCCTACCAGCACATCGTCAGCGAGATCGAGGGCAGCAGCGACATCCCGATGACCATGATCGCCGCTGCGCTGGCCCGGCTGCTGCAGGGCGACGAACCTCTACTGCTGCAACCCGAAGCCGAAATCCGCGAAGAGACTCGCGCTCACCGCCCGGCACCGGAATCCGCACCGCGCGGTGAGCGCCGACCCAGCAACAACCGTGGCGGCCTCGCTCGCTATCAACTCGGTGTCGGAAACGAACATCAGGTTCGTCCGGCGCAAATCGTCGGCGCCTTGGCCAACGAACTCGGCATCGACCGCGAATACATCGGTCGAATCGAAATTCGTGACCGATATACCCTGATCGAATTGCCTGCCGATCTGACAGACGATCTGCTGGAACAGATGCAGCAGGTCCGTGTCGCCGGCCAGCGCCTGCGGGTCAGACGCTGGGAAGAACGCCCCCGCGGCGAGGGCGACTCCCGCGACCGACCGGCGCGGTACGGCAATGAACGCCCCGCACGCCAGGATTCACGTCCGCCGTACCGGCGCAGCGAACGCTGACCCACCCCCAGTTTCGACCATGCACCAGATCCGTCAGCAACTGATTCCCGTTGCGGCGTTAGCCGCTTTCAGCAGCTACGCCGCAGCGTTCTCGCAGGGCTCACCGATTTGTGAGGTCCTTCAGTTGCCACTGGTCGAAATGAGTCCTGCACTGGCCCAGCCGCCACCCACGGGATGGCGGCTGATGTCCGACAGCACGGCTTATTAGGCGGGAAAACCGATTACCCTGCGAATCGTCCATGCGCAGCCCAAAGCGGTCCGCGGCGTCTTGCTTTGGTCCAAGAAAAGCCCGCAGTTGGGGAGCGGCCAGTTTTTGGTGGCCACCAACGACGGTTCTTGGCAACTCGTCCCACCGCCAGCACCTTGCGGGCAATGGGCAATCACCCATCGAAACGCGCTTCCCAAGCCGCAGAGCGAGTTGCGCTTTCAGTGGCTGTCCGACGAGGCCGATCAGACCCTGTTTCGCGCATTCCTCATCGAAGACTGTGGACCCACCGACTGTCGGGCGCACCAGGCCTTGACACCGATTCTCATTCTAGAACGCGCGCTCCACCGTAACGGTTTCGAACCCACCAGCGTGCGTCAATCAAAGGCAATCCCGTTTTCCAGGCACAAAAAAGGGCGACCAAAGTCGCCCCTTCCTGAAACCCACTGAACGTCAAATCAGTCGGCGGCAGGCTCTGTCACTACCGACTCGACCTTCCGATCGACCAACTCAATGTAGGCCATCGGTGCGTTATCGCCGACTCGGAAGCCACACTTCAGCACGCGACAATAACCACCCGGGCGATCTTTCATCCGCGGACCGATATCAGTGAACAATTTGCCCACGATGTACTTGTCACGCAACCGCGAGAACGCCAACCGGCGATTCGCGACGCTGTCGACCTTGGCAAGCGTAATCAACGGCTCGACATGACCGCGCAGTTCCTTGGCTTTTGGCAGCGTGGTCTTGATGATCTCGTGCTGCAACAGCGAATTGCACATGTTCTGAAACATGGCCTTCCGGTGCGAAGCATTACGGCCGAACGCTCGTCCGGCATTACGATGACGCATGATGAGTCTCCAGTTAACCGCTTGCGCGGCGTGCCCACAGTCACGTCAGGCACATGATTGAGCGGCTGACGCCGCTGACCTGGCTGCTAACGCAGCCGGGCGTCCAGCAGGACGCCCAGTTTTTGGCGAAGATCAGCCGCCGAAGCCCGGCGTACTGAGGCCGGGAGGTGGCCAATTTTCAAGCTTCATGCCCAGCGACAAGCCACGACCAGCCAAGACATCCTTGATCTCAGTCAGACTCTTCTTCCCGAGATTTGGCGTCTTCAGCAGCTCAACTTCAGTGCGCTGGATCAAGTCGCCAATCCAGTAGATGCTCTCGGCCTTGAGGCAATTCGCCGACCGGACCGTCAACTCCAGATCGTCAATCGGACGCAACAATACCGGATCGACATCAGCAGCCTGGACCTTGACAACCTCAACATCTCGCCGCTTGACATCAACAAAGATACCGAGCTGATCAGCAAGAATGTTGGCTGCCTGCTTCACTGCATCAACTGCATCGACGGTGCCGTTGGTGTCGATGTCCAAAACCAGCTTGTCGAGGTCGGTCCGACGCTCAACGCGGGCAGCCTCGACTTGATACGACACCCGACGAATCGGCGAATAGGAGGCGTCGAGCTGCAGGCGACCAATCGGACGGGCTTCATCATCACCCAGTCGACGACTCGAAGCAGGCTCATAGCCCATTCCGCGCTGCACGCGCATCCGCATCGAAAGGCCAACATCCTTGCTCAGGTTGCAGATCACGTGGTCGGGGTTGACAATCTCGACCTGATGATCCGTAGTGATATCACCAGCCCGAACAACACCGCGTCCACGCTTTGTCAGCGTCATATGCGCCGATTCACCCTGATGCAGTCGCAAAGCAACTTCCTTCAGGTTCAGGAGGATTTCCAGCACATCCTCCTGAATGCCCTCGATCGCACCATACTCGTGAACGACGCCTTCGATCTCAACCTCGGTGATCGCCGCGCCCTCGATCGAGGACAACAACACCCGCCGCAACGCGTTACCAAGCGTGTGACCGAAACCACGCTCCAGAGGCTCGAGGATGACCTTTGCACGCGTCTTCGAGATCGAAACAACCTCGGGGTTCCTCGGACGCAGAAGATTAGCCGACATGGTAACTCCAGAAAAGCTCACTTCGAGTACAACTCGACGATCAGATTCTCATTGATCGCGGAGCTCAGATCGGAGCGGTCCGGCAGAGCCTTGAACACGCCAGAAAACTTCGACGCATCAAGCTCGCACCAGGATGGGACAGAATCCTGATCCTGCGCCAGAGCCAAGGCCTCCTTGATTCGCAACTGCTCCTGCGCCTTTTCCTTGACCGAAATCATATCGGCAGGCTTGACCAGAAAGCTCGGCAGATTCACAGGACGACCATTCACTTCAATTGAGCCATGCGACACCAACTGGCGGGCTTGCGCACGGGTCACGGCAAAACCCAGCCGATAGACCACGTTGTCAAGACGCGATTCCAGCAGTTTCAACAGGTTCTCACCGGTCGATCCCTTCATACCCGCCGCCTTGGCGTAGTAAAGACGGAACTGCCGCTCGAGAATTCCATACATTCGACGCACTTTCTGCTTCTCGCGAAGCTGCTGCGAATAATCAGATTCCTTGTTCTTCTTCGCAGCACCATGCACACCCGGCTTCTTCTCTGCCCGGAGCTTGCACTTGTTTTCGAACGTACGCGCCGGACTCTTCAGGAACAAATCTGTCCCTTCGCGACGCATCAGCTTACAGGCCGGCCCAAGATAACGTGCCATTTCTGCTACTCCTCCGTCCTCAGACTCGACGACGCTTCGGCGGACGACAGCCGTTATGCGGAATCGGCGTGATGTCGACGATATTCGTGACCTTGAGCCCCGCAGCATTGAGAGCGCGAACGGCGCTCTCACGGCCGGGCCCAGGCCCCGAGATACGTACCTCGACGTTCTTCAACCCATACTCCATCGCCGCCCGACCAGCCTTGTCGGAAGCCACCTGTGCAGCAAATGGAGTGCTCTTCCTCGAGCCGCGAAATCCGGCACCGCCGCTGGTAGCCCAGCTCAGAGCATTGCCTTGGCGATCGGTAATCGTGATGATCGTGTTATTGAACGATGCATGCACGTGCGCAATGCCGTCAGAGACCTGGCGCTTGATCTTCTTCTTCGGCTTGGCAGCGGCCTGGCTCTTGGTTTGTGCCATCTTCACTCTTCCCTGATTACTTGTTTAGCGACAAGGCGTCCGATCACTTCTTGCCGGCTTGCTTGCGTGGCCCTTTGCGAGTGCGCGCATTGGTGCGCGTCCGCTGACCACGAACCGGCAATCCTCGCTTGTGACGGAGGCCTCGATAACAGTTCAGGTCAATCAGTCGTTTGATGGACAGCTGCACCTCGCGACGGAGGTCACCCTCGACCGCAAACCTGCCGACCTCACCGCGAATCTTCTCGACTTCAGACTCGGACAAGTCCTTGACCTTGCGCGCCGGATCAACGTTTGCCGCTTGGCAGATCTTCCGTGCGCGGCTGCGTCCCACGCCGAAGATCGACGTGAGACCCACCCAAACATGCTTGTTGACGGGAATGTTGACCCCGGCAATACGCGCCATGTGCTACTCCGTTAGCTTTGCGGAGCGGGTACGCTCCAGAACACACTACGATACCTGCTGACGTCACCGTCTACCCCAACGAACGGTGAAGCACATGGTCGACACCAACAGGTTGGACCTAGGACTTCGAGAGTCCCTTGAAGTTGGCTTTCTTGAGCACACTCTCGTACTGATGACTGACCATGTGCGCCTGAACTTGCGACATGAAATCCATCACCACGACCACAACGATCAACAGCGAGGTCCCACCAAAATGGAACGGCACGCCGTAAGCATTGGTCAGCAATGCTGGCAGCAAGCATACCGCGACCAGATAAGCCCCCCCAACAAGCGTCAGGCGTGTCAGGACTGCGTCAATGTAGTCAGCAGTAGCCTTGCCGGGCCGGATACCTGGGATCAATGCACCACTCTTCTTCAGGTTCTCGGCGGTCTCTTGGCTGTTGAACACCATTGCCGTGTAGAAAAACGCGAAGAACATGATCAGCCCTGCCTCGAGAATCAAGTACAACGGCTGCCCATAGTTGAGGTAGGCGGCGACACGCGATAACCAGCGCAGGTCAGGATTTTCACCAAACCACGTTGCAACGGTCGCCGGAAACATCAGCAGTGAGGAAGCAAAGATCGCTGGGATCACGCCCGCCATATTCAGCTTGAGCGGTAACCACTGGCTATTATTCATGTATGCCGGCGCGCGTCCGCCCGCCATCCTGCGTGCGTAGTTGATCGTGATCCGTCGCTGAGCTCGCTCCATGAATACACAGAACGCAGTTACCGCAACCACCAGTGCCAGAATGAAGATGACGACCAAGGGTTCGAGCTGTCCCGATTGAGCCATGTTCACAGTACCTGCGATGGCACCCGGTAGGCCTGCAACGATACCAGCGAAGATCAACAAGCTGATCCCGTTACCCAAACCTCGCTCTGTGATCTGCTCACCCAACCACATCAAGAACAAGGTGCCGGCTGAGAGACCCACCACAGCCGAAAACATGAAAGTCCACGCAGATGTAGTAACGACGGCCATGCCGCCATCCATCTGTGATGAAAGCAGAGCCGTTGCGATCCCGAATGATTGGACAACCGCCAGACCCAGAGTACCATAACGCGTATACTGATTCAGCGTCCTCCGACCTGACTCTCCTTCCTTCCTCAATGCAATAAACGCTGGCAAAGCATATGAGAGAAGTTGCACAACAATCGATGCAGATATGTAGGGCATTACGCCAAGGGCGAAAAGACTGAACCGCCCAAGCGCGCCGCCGCTGAACATGTTCAATAAATCAACGACAGTACCAGCCTGCCGTTCCATCAAACTCAGCATGGCGCCTGGGTCAACCCCAGGCACCGGGATGAACGAGCCCAAACGAAAAACCAGCAGGGCGCCAAGCGTGAACCAGAATCGCTCACGCAACTCCTTTAAGCGTCCGATGGCCGCCAGAGAACCGACGCCCGACTGTGCCGTAGCCAAGCTTTACTCCTTCGACTCAGCGGCAGCCTCGAGAATCTGGCCACCAGCAGCTTCAACCGCGACGCGCGCGCCCGCCGTTGGGTGTAGCCCAACCAGCGTTACTGCACGCTCCAACGTACCGCGATTCACTACCTTCACAGAGCGAACTTCATCGCTGATCAATTTCGCAGCTCGCAACGCGAACAGATCGACGCTGTCAAGACCCAACTGAGCGATTTGATACAGATAAACTTCCCCAACGGAGGCCTTGATCTTCGACCGAAAACCTACCTTCGGAAGGCGACGCTGCAGCGGCATCTGACCACCTTCGAAGCCAGCCTTGATCTTGCCCTTGCCGGCACGCGCATAACTGCCCTTGTGACCCCGACCACAGGTCTTTCCAAGCGTGCAACCAATGCCACGCCCGACGCGCACCCGCTCACGACGTGCCCCAGGTGCTGCTTGCAAATCATTCAATTTCATCGTGCACTCCAAAAACGCTTAGGCGATAACTTGAACGAGGTAGTAAACCTTGTTGATCAAGCCACGCACCTGCGGACTGTCCTTGAGCTCACGCTCCTGATGCATCCGACGAAGGCCCAGTGCCTTCACGCAAAGCCGATGCCGCTCAGGTGTGGAGTTCGGACTGCGAACCAGCTTGACGCGAACAAAACCTTCACGACTCATGAGTCTGCTCCTTCGCTTCAACGCCCAGCAATTCCTCAACCGTCTTACCACGCTTACGTGCAATGGCCTTCGGCGACGAAATCTGCGTCAAGCCACGGATTGTCGCACGTACCAGGTTGATCGGGTTCCGAGAACCATAAGCCTTGGCAAGGACATTGTTCACCCCAACCACCTCAAACACCGAACGCATCGCGCCGCCAGCAATTACGCCAGTACCTGCGCTCGCAGGCTGTATCAGAACCTTGGCTGCACCATGCGAAGCAACTGTCGGATACCAAACCGTACCGTTGTTCAGAGCAACATGGACCATTCGACGCTTCGCCTGATCCATTGCCTTCGAAATCGCGCTTGGTACTTCCTTCGCTTTGCCGTACCCAAACCCAACCTTGCCATTTCCATCGCCAACCACGGTCAACGCCGTGAAGCTGAAATGCTTACCACCCTTGACTGTCTTCGACACGCGGTTGACGGCGACCAGCTTTTCGATATACCCGTCGCTATTGTCCCGATCATTGCGCTCACGCTGCTGATTCGACATTGCAATCCCTGCCTTCAGAACTTCAAGCCGGCTTCACGCGCGGCGTCGGCGAGAGCCGCGACGCGGCCATGATATTTGTAGCCAGATCGATCAAAAGCCACGCTGACCACACCCGCCGCCAAAGCTGCTTCGGCGACTTTGCGTCCGACAGCAGCTGCTGCGGCCTTGTCCTTCGTACTTTCGATCGTACCCGCCACTGACTTCTGCAGCGTGTTCGCCGCAGCGACAACCGTACCGTCGGTTCGCAGCACTTGGGCGTAGATATGCTGGTTGCTGCGGTGAATCGTGAGCCGAGCCACCTGCAGCTTTTGTATATGCCGACGTGTCGCACTGGCACGGCGCAACCTGCTGAGCTTCTTTTCCATTGCGCTACGTCCTCAAGCCTTCTTCGCTTCTTTGAGCGTGATTTTTTCGCCTGCAAACCGGACGCCCTTACCCTTGTAGGGCTCAGGCGGCCGATAAGAGCGGATATCGGCAGCAACTTGCCCGACTTTCTGCCGATCCGCGCCGCTGATCAGAATCTCCGTCTGCGAAGGCGCAGTGATGGAAATGCCGGCAGGAGGGGTGAAAGACACCGGATGCGAAAAACCAAGTGTCAGATTAAGCTTGCCAGCTTCAACTGCTGCGCGATAGCCGACTCCAACCAACTCGAGCTTCTTCTCATAGCCTTTGCTTACACCCGTTACGGCGTTCTGAAGCAAAGCACGGATGGTCCCGACCAAAGCCACGGGAACACTTGCTCCGCCATTAAGCAGAACAACACCGTTCGCGATCGACGATTCCAACGATGCCGGAATCGCCAGATCGATGGTTCCTTTCGGCCCCTTCACATTGAGCTGCCCACTCGACACTGCCACCGTAACACCGGGTGGCAACGTCACGGGCTTCTTTGCAACACGCGACATGCGAAGTCTCCGAGTTAAGCAACAAGGCAGATGACTTCGCCACCAAGACCCATCGCTCGGGCCTTGGCATCAGTCATCACACCGCGCGAAGTGGAAATAATCGAAATGCCGAGGCCACCCAGAACCTTGGGCAGTTCCGCCTTGCCGACATAACGACGCAGACCAGGTCGACTGACGCGTTCGATTCGTTCAATCACGGGCCGGCCATTGTGGTACTTCAACGAGATCGACAACAGTTTGCGATTCGGTGAAGGTTCCAACTCTGAGAATCCGCCGATGTAGCCTTCTTCAAGCAGAACTGCCGCAATTGCGCGCTTCGTCTTGCTCAGTGGCATTTCAACGGTAGTCTTCTGGACCGCTTGGGCATTCCGGATGCGGGTCAGCATATCCGCGATGGGATCAGTCAAATTCATCGAGATCTCCTCACCAACTCGCCTTGCGCAAACCGGGCACATCGCCGCGCATCGTTGCTTCGCGCAGTTTGGTCCGACTCAGCTTGAATTTGCGGTACACACCGCGAGACCGACCACTATCTTCGCATCGGTTGCGAATACGCACCGGGCTACTATTGCGCGGAAGATCGTTCAAAGCAGCAATGGCCGCCAATCTCTCCTCATACGACGAGGTTACTGACGAAACCACTGCCTTCAATTCCGCTCGCTTCGTTGCGTGCTTTTTCACCAACTTCGCGCGCTTCACTTCGCGATTGATCATGCAGGTCTTGGCCACAGGCGCTTCCCCTCAATTCCGGAACGGGAAGCCGAGCGCTTCAAGCAGAGCGCGGGCTTCCTTGTCAGTGCGAGCACTGGTGGTAACAGCGACATCCATGCCACGCAGGGCATCGACCTGATCGAAATCGATCTCCGGAAAGATGATCTGTTCACGAACACCAAAGTTGTACGAGCCGCGCCCGTCAAAGGACCGTCCGGACACCCCACGGAAGTCGCGAACACGTGGCAGAGCAACGTTAACTAGTCGCTCGACGAACTCATACATGCGCTCGCGACGCAACGTGACCTTGCAACCAATCGGATAGCCGTCGCGGATCTTGAATGCGGCAATCGACTTGCGAGCCAAGGTGACAACGGGCTTCTGACCGGCGATCTTCGCCATGTCTTCGACGGCAGCCTCAAGCACCTTCTTGTTACCAACAGCCTCACCGACACCCATGTTGAGGGTGACCTTCAGCAGCCGCGGCACTTGCATAACATTTTTGTACCCGAACTGCCCCTGCAACTTCGGGACGACTTCGGCACGATACTTTTCGGAAAGATAAGTCATCATTCTGGACCTCAGCCATCCACCGCTTCGCCAGTGGAGCGAAACACGCGTACCTTATTCCCATCTTCCAACGTTTTCACGCCAACTCTGTCCGCTTTCTTTGTCTGCGGATTATATAGAGCGACGTTCGACTGATGGATGCTGGATTCCTTCGAAATGATACCGCCAGGTTGGTTTGCCTGAGGATTAGCCTTCACATGCCGCTTGACCATGGAAGCATTCTCAACAAACACTCGCTCACCATCAAGCCGAATGACGTTGCTAATCTTGCCCTTGTCTCGACCGGCGATGATGACCACGCGATCACCTTTCTTGATTCTCTGCACGATCGACCTCAAAGCACTTCCGGCGCCAACGACACGATCTTGGTGAATCGTTCGCCACGCAGTTCACGGGTAACCGGCCCGAAAATACGCGTGCCGATCGGTTCCATCTTGTTGTTCAAGAGTACTGCAGCGTTTCCATCGAACCTGACCAAACTACCGTCGGGGCGACGAACTCCTTTACGAGTGCGGACCACGACTGCGTCATACACTTCGCCCTTCTTCACCTTCCCTCGCGGGATGGCATCTTTGATCGAGACCTTGATCAGATCGCCGATATTCGCGTACCGACGCTTGCTTCCGCCGAGAACTTTGATGCACATCACCTCTCGTGCACCGGAGTTATCAGCGGCAGCCAGCCTGCTGAGCATTTGAATCATGACGCAACCTCAACCTTGTCAGACGTTTTTGGTAACAATCTCAGCGATTGTCCAGGACTTCGTTTTCGAAAGCGGACGACATTCCGTGATTCTCACGTAGTCCCCTTCTCGCGAAGTGTTGCCTTCGTCATGAGCATGAACTTTTGTCGATCGGCGAAGATACTTTCCATACACGCTGTGTTGTATCTGACGTTCAATCAACACGGTGCGGGTCTTGTTCATTTTATCGCTGACGACACGGCCCACCAAGGCTCGTGTGATCTTGCTGTCAGTAGTGCTCATTACTTGGCCGCCCCAATCTTCTCGCTGATGATTGTCTTGATTCTGGCCAGAGCACGACGCCCAGCTCGTATTTCGTGCGTCTGCGTCAATTGACCTTGCGCTCGCGCCATTCGCAGGTTGAACTGCTCGCGCTTGAGATCCAACAACGAGGATTCAAGCTCTGCGTTTGACAATTTCCGCAATTCCTTGGCATTCTTCACAGCACTGACCTCCCCACAAAGGTCGTCTTGATGGAGAGCTTTGCAGCAGCAAGCTGAAACGCTTGTCGCGCCTGAGCCTCAGGGACGCCCTCGATCTCAAACAAAACGCGACCAGGCTGAATCTCAGCAACCCAGTACTCAACACTCCCCTTACCGTTACCCATGCGTACTTCAATTGGCTTCTGCGTAATGGGCTTGTCAGGGAAAATCTTGATCCATTGCTTACCGCCGCGCTTCACAAAGCGACTGATCGTTCTTCGTGCCGACTCAATCTGTCGGGCAGTCAGCCGACCGTGCTCAATCGCCTTGAGCCCGAACTCTCCATGGCTGACCTCATTCCCAGACCAGCTGAGCCCGCGGTTACGGCCTTTTTGAACCTTACGGTACTTGGTACGTGATGGCTGCAACATGTTGATCTCGCCTCACTTGCCAGTGCCGCGCTCAGGCTTTTCAGCCGTGTGCGCCTGCAAATCAAAAACTTCACCCTTGTAAACCCACGTCTTTACACCGATTACACCGTACGTGGTCTGCGCCTTTGCGAAACCGTAATCAATGTCTGCACGCAATGTGTGTAGCGGGACACGCCCCTCTCGATACCACTCGGTGCGCGCAATTTCTGCACCATTCAAGCGACCGGCCACATTGACCTTGATTCCCAGAGCGCCCAGACGCATGGCGTTTTGCACCGCGCGCTTCATCGCTCGACGGAACATGATTCGCCGCTCCAGCTGCTGCGCGATTGATTCCGCCACCAGCTGTGCGTCCAGCTCCGGCTTGCGGATCTCCGCAATGTTGATGTGGGCTTGTACGCCCATCAGGCGGGCGACATCACGCTTCAGCTTCTCGATGTCTTCGCCTTTCTTGCCAATAACAACGCCTGGCCGAGCAGTATAAATCGTGATTCGCGCCGTATTTGCCGGACGCTCGATCAAGATTCGACTAACTCCGGCTTGCGCAAGCTTCTCACGCAGAAAGGCGCGAACTTTCAAATCACCGTTGAGGTAATTTGCGTAATTCTTGGTGTCAGCGAACCACTTCGCGTTGAAGTCCCGCGAAATGCCCAGCCTGATTCCGACCGGATTGACTTTGTGTCCCATGAGTAACTCCGATCAGTCCCGGCCGTTACCGACCACTACCGTGATGTGACTGGTGCGCTTGATGATTCGCGCACCTCGACCCTTCGCTCGCGCATGGAATCGCTTCAACCGCGGACCTTCATCAACAAACACCCGCGTGATCCGAAGCTCGTCGATATCCGCACCGGCGTTGTTTTCTGCGTTTGCCACCGCAGAGAGCAACACTTTTCGAAGGATCCCGGCAGCGCGCTTAGTGGTGAACTCGAGCACTTCTGCTGCTTGGGCCACCGGCTTTCCACGAACAAGGTCGGCAACAAGCCGCGCCTTCTGCGGAGACAGACGCACGCCACGCAATATTGCATGCGCTTCCATCAGCGACCCCCTGCTTTCTTGTCGCCTGCGTGCCCTTTGTAGGTGCGCGTCAGGGCGAACTCACCGAGCTTGTGCCCAACCATGTTCTCATTCACCAGAACCGGCACGTGAGCCTTTCCGTTGTGAATCGCGATGGTCAGACCCACCATTTCAGGCAACACCATCGAGCGTCGCGACCAGGTCTTGATTGGTCGCTTGTTGTTCGCCTTTGCTGCCGCTTCCACCTTCTCCATCAGGTGATTATCGGCGAAAGGACCCTTCTTCAACGAACGGGGCATGACAAAGTTCCCTTGTTAACCTTTCCGGCCGCGGACAATGAAGCGCTGAGTGCGCTTATTCTTGCGTGTCTTGTAACCCTTGGTCGGCTTGCCCCAGGGGGTTACCGGATGCGGATTACCCTGACCAGAACGCCCTTCGCCACCGCCATGGGGGTGATCTACGGGGTTCATCGCAGCTCCGCGAACGGTTGGACGAATGCCACGCCACCGCTTCGCACCGGCCTTGCCGAGATTTTCAAGATTGTGCTCGGCGTTTGAAACCTCGCCAATCGTTGCGCGCGAATCGGCTGGCACTTTCCGCATCTCGCCGGAACGCAGACGTAGCGTCGCATAGCCACCCTCGCGAGCAACCAGAGCGATTCCGGCTCCAGCTGACCGGCCTAGCTGCCCGCCCTTGCCAGGCTGCAACTCAACGTTATGCACTACCGCACCAACCGGGATATGACGCAGCGGCAGACAGTTGCCCGCTTTGATCGGAGCGTCCCGACCACTTTGCACTACGTCACCAGCTTTCATTCCCTTGGCGGCGAGAACGTAACGGCGTTCGCCATCTACGTAACACACCAGTGCAATGTGAGCAGTCCGGTTCGGGTCATATTCCAGACGCTCTACACGGCCAAGGATTCCATCCTTGTTGCGCTTGAAGTCAACAATACGATAGTGATGCTTGTGACCGCCACCTTTGTGCCTGGTTGTGATGCGACCGTAGTTATTACGGCCTCCAGTGCTGTTCTGGGCGTTGACCAAGGCGGCGTGCGGCCCGCCTTTGTGCAAATCCGGATGAACGACGCGAATCAACGCGCGACGACCCGGGGAGGTTGGCTTCGCATTCAAAAGAGGCATTTTATGCTCCTCAAGCCTTCAAGCTGAGATCAATTGAGTCGCCGGCCTTGAGCTTGACATAGGCCTTACGACTCCCCTGCCTGACGCCCAAACGAGACCGAAAACTCTTCTGCTTTCCCTTGAGATTAACCACGTTCACCGACTCAACTGTGACGTTGAAAATCGTTTGAACAGCATCCCGAATTTCAGGCTTGGTAGCTTCTACTGCCACCCTGAAAACATAGCAGTTCTCACCTTGGAGGCGAGCAGACTTTTCCGAGAGCAGAGGTGCACGAAGAACGTCGTAGTGCTCAGCTTTGACCGTCATGCCAGCCACTCCTCGATCTTGTCCAAAGCAGCGCGTGTCAGCACGACCTTCGGCGCGTGTACCAAAGCCACCGGATTGACACCGTTGACATCAACCACCGCAACTCGAGGAATGTTTCGAGCTGCAAGATGCAGAGACTCTTCAACACTGTCAGTGACGAAGAGTGCGGCATCAACACCGTGACGATTCATCAACGCAACGAAACTCTTCGTTTTCGGTGAATCCACGGCCAAACTTTCTGTAATCAACAGGCGCCCGCTGCGAGCCAACTCACTGAACACGGAACGCAGCGCACTGCGATACATGGTGCGATTGACTTTTTGAGCAAAAGAGCGAGGACGGGCCGCAAAAGTCACACCACCGCCCACGAAGATCGGGGCACGGTAGTCGCCATGACGAGCACCACCACCCTTCTGCTTCTTGAATTTCTTGGTGGTACCAGAAAGATCAGAGCGCGTCTTCTGTGCCTTGGTACCTGACCGGCCGGCTGCTCTGTAAGCCGTCACGACCTGATGCACAAGGTTGCCTTTGAATTCCTGACCAAACACCCGCTCCGACAGGGACACGGTGCTGCCATCAACAACGGTCATTTCCATGGTTGCGGTCCTCACTTCTTCTTGGCCGCAGCCTTCACGGGCTGGACCTTGACCGGACGAATCTTCGCAGCCGGCTTCACTACAACGTCGCCACCCGGAGCACCGGGTATGGCGCCATGTACCAGCAATACCTGCCGCTCCAGATCGACGCGGACCACCTTGAGTCCAGCAATTGTCTGCTGCACGTTGCCCATCTGGCCAGCCATCTTCTTGCCAGGGAAAACGCGGCCAGGGGTTTGGCGTTGGCCAATCGAGCCCGGGGCACGATGCGACAGCGAGTTACCATGCGTGGCATCGCCCATCGTAAAGTGATGACGCTTGATCGTCCCTGCGAAACCTTTGCCCTTGGTAGTACCAGTCACATCAACCAACTGGCCCTCTTTAAACTGATCGATTGCGATCGTTCCACCAACAGAAAACTTTCCGATTTCTGCAGGTTTGACACGCAACTCAACCAGCGCCCGCCCCGGCTCAACCTGAGCCTTCGCATAGTGACCAGCTTCAGGGCGATTGATCAAGCTGGCACGCCGATGGCCTACGGCAACTTGTACGGCAGTATAGCCGTCTCGATCAACCGTCTTGACCTGCGTAATACGATTTGGCGCTGCCTCAATCACACTGACCGGGAGTGACACGCCTTCTGGCGTGAAAACTCGAGTCATGCCGCATTTGCGGCCTACAATTCCAGTACTCATGGCCCGACAATCCTCCGCGCACTCAATCCGGCTTGATTTCGATCTTGACGTCCACGCCAGCCGCAAGGTCGAGCTTCATCAGCGCGTCTACGGTCTTGTCGTTAGGATCGACGATATCGAGCAGACGCTTGTGAGTACGAATTTCGTACTGATCGCGGGCATCTTTGTCAACGTGAGGAGACACCAGGACGGTGTATCGCTCTTTTTTTGTCGGCAGGGGAATTGGACCCCGGATTTGCGCGCCGGTCCGCCTTGCGGTCTCGACGATCTCACTCGCACTGCGGTCAATCAATCGATGATCGAATGACTTCAGACGGATACGAATGCTTTGCTGCTGCGGCACAGCCATCAGTCCCTTCCTGCGCGGTTCGCGCACGATGTTAAAAGAGCTGCTTCCTCTCTTGATGCCCTGGAAGCGATAGGGCCAAAAAAGCTTCGGGCGGCCTGCACCCGAAGCTGAGAAGCCTATACTGCGTTACCCCAACAGATACCGAACGAACCGGTCTGAGCGGGATCGGGGAGACGCTTCAGTCTCCCCGCCTCTTGAGCCTGAGCTTACAGCAGGATCTTCGCAACAACGCCCGCGCCAACAGTGCGACCGCCTTCACGGATTGCGAAGCGGAGACCTTCTTCCATAGCAATCGGCGCGATCAGCGTGATCGTCATCTTCACGTTATCGCCCGGCATCACCATTTCGGCGCCGTCCGGCAACTGGCACTCGCCAGTGACGTCGGTCGTGCGGAAGTAGAACTGCGGACGATATCCCTTGAAGAACGGAGTGTGTCGACCGCCCTCTTCCTTGCTGAGCACGTAGATCTCGGCTTCGAACTTGGTGTGCGGATTGATCGAGCCCGGCTTGCAAAGAACCTGACCGCGTTCGACGTCGTCCCGCTTGGTGCCGCGCAGCAGGACGCCCACGTTGTCACCAGCTTGGCCCTGATCCAGCAGCTTGCGGAACATTTCCACACCGGTGCAGGTGGTCTTGGTCGTCGGACGAATGCCTACGATCTCGACTTCCTCACCCACCTTGATGATTCCGCGCTCGACGCGGCCGGTAACGACAGTTCCGCGTCCAGAGATCGAGAACACGTCTTCGACCGGCATCAGGAACGGCTTGTCGATATCGCGCTTCGGCTGTGGGATGTAGCTGTCGAGCGCCTCAACCAACTTGATGATCGCCGGAACACCGATCTCGCTACCGTCACCTTCAAGCGCCTTCAGAGCTGAACCCTTAACGATCGGGGTGTCATCACCTGGGAAGTTGTACTTGGACAACAGCTCACGCACTTCCATTTCGACGAGCTCGAGCAGTTCGGCATCGTCGACCATGTCGGCCTTGTTCATGAAGACCACGATGTACGGGACACCGACCTGGCGGGCAAGCAGAATGTGCTCGCGCGTCTGTGGCATCGGGCCGTCAGCAGCCGAAACCACCAGAATGGCACCATCCATCTGGGCGGCGCCGGTGATCATGTTCTTCACGTAGTCAGCGTGACCCGGACAGTCGACGTGCGCGTAATGACGGTTCGGAGACTCGTATTCCACGTGCGCGGTTGAGATCGTGATCCCGCGCGCCTTTTCCTCCGGCGCCTTGTCGATCTGGTCGTAAGCCTTGAATTCGCCACCGAAACGCTCGGCGCCGATCTTGGTCAGAGCAGCCGTCAACGTGGTCTTGCCATGGTCGACGTGACCGATGGTGCCGACGTTGACGTGCGGCTTGGTACGCTTGAAAGTTTCCTTACCCACGGCAGTGTCTCCTTGAACAGGGGAATTCTTGGCGCCAGCACATTTGTGCAGGCGCAAAACAGTGTGCTGCGGCGTTCAGGCCGCTTTTTTGATGACCGCTTCAGCGATGTTGTTCGGCGCTTCGGCGTAGTGATCGAACTCCATCGTGAACGTCGCACGTCCCTGACTCATGGAACGTAGCGTTGTCGCGTAGCCGAACATTTCACCGAGCGGAACCATCGCGTTGATCACCTTGCCGCTGGGCGTGTCGTCCGAGCCCTGGAGGATTCCACGGCGACGGCTCATATCGCCCATCACATCACCCATATAGTCCTCAGGGGTGACGACCTCAACCTTCATGATCGGCTCAAGGATGACTGGGTTGGCCTTGTGCACGCCTTCCTTGAAACCCATGGAGCCCGCGATTTTGAACGCCATTTCGTTGGAGTCAACTTCATGGTAGGAGCCGTCGACGACGCGAACCTTGATGTCAACAACCGGGAATCCAGCCATAACGCCATTGTTCACGGCTTCCTGGATGCCCTTATCGACCGCTGGAATATACTCCTTCGGCACGACACCACCCACGATGGCGTTCTCGAAAACGTACCCACTGCCACGCTCCAGCGGTTCGATCTCCAGAACGACGTGGCCATACTGACCGCGACCACCGGACTGCCGAACAAACTTTCCTTCTTGCCGAACAGCACGACGGATGGTTTCGCGGTACGCAACCTGCGGCTTGCCGACGTTCGCCTCGACGTTGAATTCTCGCTTCATCCGGTCGACGATGATTTCCAGATGCAGCTCGCCCATTCCGGAAATAATCGTCTGCCCAGACTCTTCGTCAGATCGGACTCTGAATGACGGATCTTCCTGAGCCAGACGACCCAGCGCAATACCCATCCGCTCCTGATCAGCCTTGGTCTTCGGTTCGATTGCCATCGAAATGACGGGCTCCGGAAAGACCATCTTCTCCAGAGTCACGACCGCGTCAGGAGACGATAATGTATCTCCCGTCGTCACATCCTTCAGACCAACCGCAGCAGCAATGTCGCCGGCGCGGACTTCCTTGATTTCCTCGCGATTGTTCGCGTGCATTTGCAGCACGCGCCCGATGCGCTCCTTACGACCCTTGATTGAGTTGTAGACCGTATCGCCAGACATCAGGACGCCGGAGTACACCCGGAAGAACGTGAGATTCCCGACAAACGGATCGCTTGCAATCTTGAAGGCCAATGCAGAAAACTTCTCGTCATCCGCAGCTCGGCGACTGACTTCTCGATCTCGCTCATCCGTGCCCATGACGGCAGGTCGATCTACTGGCGAGGGCAGGAATCGGACAACACCATCCAGAACCGCTTGCACACCCTTGTTCTTGAAGGCGCTTCCACAGAATGCCGGAATGATCGCGCACGAAATCGTGCTGGCGCGAATCCCACCGATGATCTCTTCCTTCGAAAGGTTAGCCCCTTCGAGATATTTGTTCATCAAGTCTTCCGAGGATTCGGCGGCCATTTCGACCATGTATTCGCGTGCTTTGGCACACACGTCAACAAGATCGGCGGGAATGTCGACGTACTCGAACTTATTGCCTTGGGTCTCGACATCCCACTTGATCGCCTTCATCTCGAGCAGATCGACAACGCCCTCGAATTTGTCTTCAGCGCCGATTGGAACCTGCATCGGAACCGGGCGCGCGCCAAGCCGACTCTTGAGCTGGTCGATCACCTTGTCGAAGTTGGCTCCCGCTCGATCCATCTTGTTGACAAAGGCAACGCGCGGAACGCTGTATTTGTTGGCTTGGCGCCACACCGTTTCAGACTGGGGTTGAACGCCACCCACTGCACAAAGCACGAACACTGCGCCATCAAGCACGCGCAGAGAACGCTCGACTTCAATCGTGAAGTCGACGTGCCCAGGCGTGTCGATGATATTGAAGCGGTACTCGGGGAAGCTGCGATCCATTCCGCGCCAGAAGCAGGTGGTGGCGGCGGAGGTGATCGTGATCCCCCGCTCCTGCTCCTGCTCCATCCAGTCCATGGTTGCCGTCCCGGTGTGTACTTCACCGATCTTGTGCGACACACCGGTATAGAACAGGATTCGCTCGGTCGTGGTGGTCTTGCCGGCATCAATATGGGCCATGATACCGATGTTCCGGTACCGCTCAATTGGCGTCGAACGAGCCATGTGCAGACCTCCTCAGCCTCGAATCACCAGCGATAGTGGGCGAACGCCTTGTTGGCTTCGGCCATCCGATGCGTTTCTTCGCGCTTCTTGACGGCAGCACCGCGGTTCTCGGACGCATCCAAGAGTTCGGCGGCCAGCTTGCGCGGCATCGTGTTCTCACCACGCTTTCGAGCGGCGTCGATCACCCAGCGCATGGCCAGCGTGTTTCGACGCGCAGGACGCACTTCAACCGGGACCTGGTAGGTGGCGCCGCCGACTCGGCGACTCTTCACTTCGACCTGCGGGGCGACGTTGTCGAGCGCCTTCTCGAGCACACCGAGCGGCTGAGCGTTCTTCTCACCGATCGTGTCGATGGCGCCGTACAGGATGCCTTCGGCGACCGACTTCTTGCCGCTGCGCATGATCATGTTGACGAAGCGAGCAACCAGAGGGCTGCTGAACTTCGGGTCAGGCAATACTTCCCGGCGGGGTGTCTGTCCCTTGCGAGCCATGTCTTAATCTTCCTTGATTACTTCGGGCGCTTCGCGCCGTACTTGCTGCGACTCTGCTTGCGCTTGTTCACGCCGGCGCAGTCCAGCGACCCGCGCACGGTGTGGTAGCGAACGCCCGGAAGATCCTTGACGCGACCCCCGCGAATGAGCACCACGGAGTGTTCCTGCAGGTTGTGGCCCTCCCCGCCGATGTAGGAGATGACTTCGAAGCCGTTGGTCAGACGCACCTTGCAGACCTTGCGCAGTGCCGAATTCGGCTTCTTCGGCGTCGTCGTGTAGACGCGCGTGCAAACGCCACGGCGCTGCGGGCAGTTCTCAAGCGCCGGGGAGGCACTCTTGTACGACTTCGGTTCCCGCGGCGTGCGGACCAGCTGGTTGATCGTTGCCATTCCATGAACCCCAGACAGAAAACAGGCGCAATCCCGCGCCTGTAGAGAATCGGGAGCTTACGAAGACGCTTCCGGGGGTGTCAACGCGGAGGCAGTTGACACGCCGGCGGTTTCGGTGTCCGTTCACCCCGATGCGGGAGGCCGCATGGCGAGTCCGCCATGCAGCGCGTCGCTGGCGGCGATCACGGCACCGCCCAAGCACACCTCCCCATCATAGAGCACCAGCGACTGTCCGGGTGTCACCGCGCGCTGCGCTTCAGCGAAGCGCACCTCAAGAGTGCCGTCCTCGCAAACGCAGACCTCGGCAGGCTGATCGGGCTGTCGGTATCGCGTCTTGACGCCACTCCGGAACATTGCACTGGGCGGTGCTCCCTGCGTCCACAGGGCGACTTCAGTTCGGCAGCGTCGTGCGTAGAGTCCGGGGTGATCGCCCTGACTCACGATCAGTGCCTGTCGAGCTTGATCCTTTGCGACGACGTACCAGGGCTCACCGGTACCGCCGCGCAGTCCCCCGATGCCGAGTCCGCCCCGCTGGCCGAGCGTGTGGTGATGCAATCCTTCGTGCGTCCCGAGAACACGGCCGGTGGTGTCCTCGATCGGGCCCGGCGCGGGCGCCAGAAATCGCGCCAGAAAGGGGCGGAAGTTGCGCTCTCCGACGAAGCAGATGCCGGTGGAATCGCGCTTGCCGCTGGTGTGCAGACCCGCCCTGGCCGCCAGCCGTCGGACCTCGTCTTTCTGCAGATCGCCGATCGGGAACTCGGCGACCGCCAGCTGAGCCGGGCTCAGCGCGTGCAGGAAATAGCTCTGGTCCTTGGCGGGATCGCGTCCTTTGAGCAGCAGACGCCGGCCCGCGACATCGACCACTCGCGCGTAGTGGCCCGTGGCGATGCGTGGGTACCCCAGATCAGCGGCGTGCTCGACAAAGGTGCGGAACTTGACCTCGCGATTGCAGAGAACGTCCGGATTCGGCGTTCGACCGCGCCTGAGCTCCGCGAGAAAGTGTTCGAAGACGCCATCCCAGTACTCGACGGCGAAGTTCCGCGCATGGAAGGGGATTCCGAGCGTCTCGGCAACCCGACGCGCGTCCTCGGCGTCTTGTTCGGCCGGGCAGGTCCCGGAGTCATCGTCCTCTTCCCAGTTCTTCATGAACATGGTGGCGAGCGGCCGGCCCTGCTGCTTCAACAGCCAGGCGGTGAGCGAGGAGTCGACGCCGCCGGATAGCGCCACCATCACCGGCTCGGTTGTCGTCATCGGCATTCCGTCGAACAGCGCCAGCAGCACGTGAGTCCGCCAAAAGCATGCGGACCCGCCGATGAATCAGGCCGGCCTTCACCGGCACCGACGGAGACCCGGCTAGGATCGGTCGATCGGATGGAGGGAGCCATGCGCCGACTGTTGTTGCTGATCTCGACCGCGATCATCGCCTTTCCTGTGGCAGCCAACGAACGCTGGCTGGTGGAACTCGAAGCACCCGCGATCGCCGAGCGCGAGCTGACACTGGGCAAACGCGCCGATAGCGGTACGCATGCAACGTGGATCGCCGAGATCGATGCTGCCGAAGTCGCCGCACTTCGGGGACTTGCCAAGTCGGCGAAGCGTGCTCCGCTACCGATCCACCGCTATCGCCATGCAGCCAGCGGGTTTGCCATCGCGCTCAGCGCTGCCGAGGCCGCAGTGCTCAGCCGTCAACCGGGCGTGGCCCGTCTGACGCCGGACTTCACGCGCAACACCGCTACCGAATCGAGCGTGGCGTGGGTCGGTGCGCCCGCGGTCTGGTCACGACCCGGTGGACGACGCGGTGCCGGCATGGTTGCCGGCGTCATCGATACCGGGATCAATGCCGCTCATCCCGCCTTCGCGGGGGTTTCCAGCGATGGGCACAGCCACGTCAATCCTCGCGGCCGTGTGTACGGCCTCTGCACCCAACCGGCACAGCAAGCTCGCTGCAACGCCAAGTTGATCGGCATCTACGATTTCACCGACGAAGGCGCACGTGACGGTGCCGACGCCGATGGCCACGGCAGCCACGTCGCCTCCACCGTCGTCGGCAATCCGGTCACTCTGGTGCAGGCACAGCCCACGATCAGCCAGTCGCTGACGATCACCGGTGTGGCGCCCCGCGCGGCGCTGATCAGCTACAAGGCATGTCGACAACGCACCGACGAGGCGCCGGATTCCTGCCGCGGTTCGGACCTGATCGCCGCGATCGACCAGGCCACCGCAGATCGCGTCGATGTCATCAACTACTCGATCGGTGGTGCTGCGGGCGATGCATTCGCAGCGCTGGGCGCCGGCTTGTCCGATTACCGCAGCTTCTTTCTGGCCCGGGCCGCTGGCGTGCTGCCGGTCGCCTCCGCCGGCAACAGTGGCCCCGCGCCTGCGACCGTCACGGCACCTGCGAATGCGCCCTGGGTCCTGGCGGTCGCCGCGACCAGCAAGGATCGGCAGTACCGCAGCAGCCTGCTGGACTTGACAGGCACTCCGCCCGCACCGCAGAGCCGCTACGACGGCGAGAGCCTGTCGGCCGCGCTGCCGAGTCGCCCGATCGTGCTGGCGGAGAGTTTCGGCAGTCGCTTGTGCAGCAATGGCGACCTGCTCGACTTCCCGCCGACCGGCGCCAGCAATCCCTTTGCGTCCGGCACCTTTCAGGGCCAGATCGTCGTCTGCGAGCGCGGTCTGAATGCCCGTGTCGCCAAGAGCTTCAACCTGCAGCAAGCCGGCGCGGGCGGGATGATTCTGGTCAACACGCCGCTGGAAGGCGAATCGATCAACGCCGACGGCCACTTCCTGCCGACCACGCATCTCGGTCAGGCCGATGGCGCCGAACTGGTGGCCTGGCTGCGGCAGGCCGGCGCCAGCGCACGGGGTCGCATCGGTGCCACGGAGTCGATCAGCGCGCCCGGGCGGGCCGACATTCTGGCGAGCTTCTCGTCTCGCGGGCCGGCTTCCGGCGGGCTGCCGAAGCCGAATCTGAGCGCACCCGGCGTTGGGATCTTTGCTGCGGCGGGGACTGGCAACGGCGCCGCGACCCTCTCGGGAACCTCGATGGCGGCGCCGCACGTTGCCGGCGCGGCGCTGCTGCTGAAGGCGGAGCAGCCGACGCTGCCGGTCGATGCGCTCGAATCGATGCTGCAGCTCACGGCCAGCCGCAGCGTCCGGCGCTCGGACGGGCAGTCGGCCGCCCTGCTGAACGAAGGTGGCTCCGGGCGAGTCCAAGTCGACACCGCCTCTGCTGCCGCGTTGTATCTGCCGCTCTCGAACAGCGCCTATGCCGCCGCGGTCAGTTCCAGCCTGGCCGAGCGCCAGCGCAACCTCAATCTGCCGAGCCTGTACACCGACGCCTGCATCGGCAGCTGCAGTTTCGAGCGGCGAGTCCGTGCCCTGCGTGCCGGCAGCTGGCGCATCGAGACCGTGATGCCGGCTGGCGTCACACTGAGCGCGAACACAGGCAGCTTCAGCCTCGCCGCGAATGCCGAGCAGGCACTGACGGTCAGCGCCCGAATCGACGATCCGGCGCGTTACGGCGAAACGCTCGAAGGCGCTCTACGGATCGTTCCGCAGGATGCGGGCAGCGGGCCGGAACTGACGCTGCCGGTGTCCCTGCGCTTCAGCCCAGGCGCCCTGCCCGAGCGGCTTGCCTTGAGCGTTGCACGCGACCTCGGCCGCACGCAGATCACGCTGCCGAATGGCCTGCAGCCCACCAAGCAACTGCGGGCCGAGGCCGCGGGATTCGGCCCGCGGAACAGTGCGGACCTCAATACCGGCCCCGATCCGACCGGGGCCAACCCGTACAACGCCGATGGCGGCACGCTGCTCCGCTTCATCGACGTGCCGAGTGGCGCCCTGTTGCTGGAGGTCAGCACCCTTGCCAGCAGCGTCAACGTCGATCTGTACGTAGGTCGCGACCTGCAGTCCGACAGCGTCGTCGACGCCAGCGAGGTGCAATGTCGCAGCAACCAGTTCGGCACGGCGATCGAGCGCTGCCGGATCGAGTTGCCCACGCCGGGCCGCTGGTGGCTGCTGGCGCAGAATCGCGGCACCGGCAGTCAGGTCAGCCGTATCGGCGTCGACTGGGCAATCGCCGCGCCCGGCACCAATCCGGGCCTGATTGCGCAGCTGCCCGCGGTCACCGCACCCGGGCAGCCGCTGGTGCTGACGCTGGACCATGACCTCGGTGGCCTCACCGCGGACGCCGCCCATCTCGGCGCGGTCGCGCTGTATGCCGCCGATGCCGCCACGCGGCCCTTTGCCGTGCTTCCGATCGACCTGCCGGCGGGCCCGCGCACCCCGGCGTCGCGCGTCCTGCCACCCGGACAACCGACCGCGTTGACGATCCCGGGGAGCGGCAGTCATCGCCAGCTGGCGATCGACGTCCCGACCGGCACGACGCAGCTCACCCTCGACATGGAGGGCAGCGGCAACGCCGATCTGCGACTGCTGCTCGGCGACGCCGATTCTGCCGCCAGCCCCTCCCTGCCGCCGGCCGACCTCGCGGCGGCGCCTCTGGCCAGCGCCAGCGGACCCGACAGCCGGGAACGACTGGTGCTCGCCAATCCGGCACCCGGACGCTACGCCGTCGTGATCCAGGCCGCCGACACCCGCGAAGCCCGCGTGACCTTGACCACGACGATCACGGCGCCGCGCGGGCCGGACCCGGTCACCGAGTTCTGGTTCAACCCGATGCGCGATGGCCACGGCGTGGTGCTGACGCGCGCCCGCGATGATCTGCAGCTGGTCTGGTACAGCTACGACCAGGATCGGCGGCCGACCTGGTATCTGGCCTTCTTCGACGGCTATTACGCCCGCAGTCCTGCCACCGCCACTGCGTCGCTGCTCACCGGGCGTTGGGACGGCGGCCGCGCGCGCCTGAGCCCGGTCGGGCGCGCGACGCTCACGCCGTTGTCGGCCGAGCGCCTGCTGTTCGGCTATCAGGTGGCCGGCGTCAGCCACAGCGAGACGCTGGTGCGTTTGACCCAGCGCGGCTGCATCGACATCGACGGGCGCCGACTGGACCTTGGCGGACTCTGGTTCGAGCCGGCGCGCGATGGTTACGGCGCCAACTGGTTCACTGGCGCCGGTACCGAGGTCATCGTCACTTATCTTTACGACGGACTGGGTCAGCCGCGTTGGTGGTACGGGCAGCAATCGACACCGCTCGCCGGTAACTGGCCGCTGCGGGAGTTCCGCGGGCCCTGCCCAGGTTGCGAGGCGCTGGCGCCGAGTTCGCAGCCTGTCGGCAGCTTCGAACGTGTGCAGATCGACACCCAACCCGCGCTGCAGGGTGCTGTGCGGACCGGTCGCTGGCGCTTTTCCGGGACCTTTGCCGGCAGCAACGAGGGTTTCACCGCCGACGGCGTGATCTCGCTACTGACCACGCCGACCCTTTGCCCGCCCTGATTCCGGCGGATGGCGCCCGGTCCCCGTTTCGCGGCGGGCCGTGCGAATTGCGCCAGCCGGCGGTGCGTGATAAACAACTGCGGTTCATCTGACACCACTGACGAGGGAGCACCGATGTCCGACCTGAAGCAGCAGTTCGAGGCCGCCGCCGAAGCGGTGAAGAATCTCGAAGAGCGTCCCGACAACACCATGCTGTTGCAGCTCTATGCCCTCTACAAGCAGGGCACCGAGGGCGATGTCAACGGGCCGAAGCCGGGCTTCTTCGATTTCAAGGGCCTGGCCAAGTACGAAGCCTGGGAAAAGATCAAGGGCACCTCGGCCGAAGACGCCCAGAAGAAGTACGTCGACCTGGTGCGGCGCCTGGGCGGCGAGTTCTGACGTCTGCCCCGACCACCGCCCGGGATGCGATTCCGCACCCCGGGCAGCGGTCTTCGTTCGTTTCCGCATGGGAGTCCGCGATGGCAAGCAAAGCCAGAGCCAAGGCCGACACCGTCGGTGAAGTCACCGTCAAGGCTCCGGCCACGGCACAGCAGGGCAAGACGCGCGAGCGCATCCTCGGCGTCAGCCTGACGATGTTCAACGCCCAAGGCGAGCCGAACGTCACCACCAATCACATCGCCGACGAGCTGGAGATCAGCCCGGGCAATCTGTACTACCACTTTCGCAACAAGGACGACATCGTCGAGCACTTGTTTGCGCGCTTCGAGGATCGGATGGACAGCGCGCTGGTCCTGCCCGAGGGCCGGCTGCCAAACCTCGACGACATCTGGTTCCAGATGCACTCGGTGTTCGAATGCATCTGGGATTACCGCTTCATCTACCGGGATCTGGTCGATCTGCTGTCCCGCAACCGCAAGCTCAAGATGCACTTTTCGCGGATCCTGAAGCGGGCCCACGAGAGCATCGTCGGCGTCTGCAAGGGGCTGGTCGAGGCTGGCGTGATGGACGCCAGCGGGCAGGAGATCGAGGCACTCGGCCAGAACATCTCCATCACCACCACGTTCTGGCTCAACTTCCAGCAGATCAAGCCGGCCATTGGCGTCAAGCAGGACGCCGACCTCGGTCGGGGTGCCTATCTGGTCATGATGTTGCTGTCGCCCTACCTGCGCGCCGCCGAGCGCGAGTACCTGAACAAGCTGGCCCTGAAATACATCGGCTGAGGCCGAGATCCACCGAGTCCTGGAGCAATCGATGCTGCGCACCCTCGTCGCGCTGACCCTTTCGGCTGTCAGTGCCACCGCCACCGCCGAATCGGTGGTCAATGTCTACAACTGGTCGGATTACATCACCGACGAGGCCAAGACCAGCTTCACCACGGCTACCGGCACCAAGGTCCGCTACGACGTCTACGACAGCAACGAGGTGCTCGCCGCCAAGCTGCTGGCCGGCCGCAGCGGTTACGACGTGGTCTTCCCGTCCGCGCGCCCCTTCGCGCAGCGACAGGTCGCCGCCGGCATCTACCTGCCGCTCGACAAGGCCAAGCTCCCCAACTGGAAGCACCTCTACCCGGATCTGCTGGCCGGTCTGAAGGACGTCGATCCCGGCAACCAGTACCTGGTGCCCTACATGTGGGGCACGACCGGCATCGGTCTGAACGTCGACAAGGTTCGCGCCGCGCTCGGCAAGGACGCGCCGCTGGACAGCTGGGCGCTGCTCTTCGACCCGGCCAATGCCGCCAAGCTCGCCAGCTGCGGCATCGCCGTGCTGGATGACGAAACCGAGGGCCTCGGCGCCGCGTTCCTGTATCTGGGCAAGCCGATCAACGCCGGCGGCAAGGCCGATCTGGACGCAGCCATCGCGCTGTTCGCCAAGGTCCGGCCACACATCCGCTATTTCCACAGCAGCCGCTACATCGAGGACCTCGCCAACGGCGAAATCTGCCTCGCCGTCGGGTATTCCGGCGATGTCCTGCAGGCGCAGTCCCGCGCCGAGGAAGCCGGCAAGCCGGTGAACATCCAGTACGTGATCCCGAAGGAAGGCGCGATCCGCTGGGTGGACCTCGCCGGCATCCCGAAGGACGCACCGAATCCCGATGCTGCCCACGCCTTCATCAATCACCTGATGGAGCCGAAGGTCATCGCCGGCATCTCCGAGTTCGTCGGCTACGCCAACGCCAACCAGAGCGCGACACCACTGCTCGGCGAGCTGAAGGACAACCCGGGGATCTATCCGCCAGCCGCCGTCATGGCCCGGCTCGCCGACGACACGACCCCGAAACAGGCCGAAGTCCGCGCCCGCGTCCGGGCGTGGACCCGGATCCGGACCGGCAAGTAAGTCCGCCTGCCGTGTCGCAGATCCGGCGCCGTCAGGACCAGCGCGACCCGTGGACCGATCCGGCGGCGAGGCCCTTCGTCCGGATCGAGAAGGTCACCAAGACCTTCGGCAGCACCTATGCGGTCGACGAGGTCAGCCTCGACATCTATCGCGGCGAGTTCTTTTCGCTGCTCGGCGGCTCCGGCTGCGGCAAGAGCACGCTGCTGCGGATGCTGGCCGGCCTCGAACTCCCGGACAGCGGCCGGATCCTGATCGACGGCGTCGATGTGACGCGGATGCCGCCCTACGAGCGGCCGGTCAACATGATGTTCCAGTCCTACGCGCTGTTCCCGCATCTGAGCGTCGAGCAGAACATTGCGTTCGGACTGAAGCAGGACCGACTGCCAAGGGCACAAATCCGCGAGCGGGTCGAGCAGATGCTGGAACTGGTGCAGCTGAAGGGCTACGGCCAGCGCCGGCCGGATCAGCTCTCCGGTGGCCAGCGGCAACGCGTCGCGCTGGCCCGGGCGCTGGCCAAGCAGCCGAAACTGCTGCTGCTGGATGAGCCGCTGGGCGCGCTGGATCGCAAACTCCGCGAGCACACCCAGTTCGAGCTGATGGGCATCCAGGAGCGGGTCGGCGTCACCTTCGTGACCGTCACGCACGACCAGGAAGAGGCGATGACCATGTCCAGCCGGGTTGCGGTGATGGACGCCGGCCGCATCGTCCAGGTCAACACGCCGGCGGCGCTGTACGAGTTCCCGGCCAACCGCTTCGTTGCCGGCTTCATCGGTGCCGTCAACCTGCTGGACGGTCGCGTCAACGCCCAGCACGAGGATCTGGTCGAGGTCGCCTGCGAGGGCTATCCGAAGCCGATCCGGGTGCAGTATCGCGAGCCGCTGGTCGAAGGCCAGACCGTCTCGATCGCAGTGCGGCCGGAGAAGGTCGAGGTCCACGACGAGCCGCCGGCCGATGCGCTGAACTGGCTGAGCGGCAAGGTCACCGACATCGCCTACCTCGGCGACGTGTCGATTTACCACATCACGCTGGCGTCGGGCCGCGTGTTTCAGGTCCAGCTGACCCACGTGCTGCGCTACGAGCGCCCGCACTACCAGTGGGAGGACGAGATCGTGGTCAGCTTCGGCACCGAGGACGCGGTGCTGCTGACCAGCTGACGCGGCTTTCGCGTCAGGCAGCAGCCGCCATCAGGCGCTGCCGGATCACTTCCAGTTCCTTCGGCTTCAGCGACTCACGCACGGCGCGGATGGTGCGCTGCAGTTCGCGGTGCAGGGTGTCGAGTTCGCTGTAGCCGGCCTCCCGGCTCTCGAAGTACGCGACCACCAGCCAGCGCGCCAGCCCGTGCAGCTTCAGCAGCGGGTTGCCGCCCTTGATGTTCTGGAACGCCAGCTCGGTGGCATTGCCCCACGGCTGATACCGGGCCTTCGCATGACTGCCGTAGAGGTGCGGGTGCGAGAGCTTGGCGGCCTGCGCCATGTCCTTCAGCAGCTGGCCGATCACTTCACGGCGCTGCAACGGGTTCAGCGCGTCCAGCTCCGCGCTCACCAGCCGGAACTGTCGGCGCAATTGCACGGCGCGACCATAGGCCAGAGTACGAATCAGGATGCGCTGCATGGGAATCTCCGGAGAACTTGCCGACGGACGCAGGGCCCGATGCGTGGATTGACGCAGATCGGCCGATGCTTCGGATGGAACGCAGGTCACAATCTGACGCATCGGGGCAGAAATTCCGCAATTCCGGCGCCATTCTGTGACGGCGCGCACTTTGCTGGACGGACTGAGTGCCGTCAAGCCTGAAAAAGACACCGTTTATCGGTCATCTGCACAGAGCTTCGACAATGCCAGCCTGTGACGGCGCGCACAGCAGCCAACTGAAGGTCCAGAACTGACGCAGAGCGTCAGCTGCCGAAGAAGCTCTGCACCGCCGAGACCTCGCGGGTCTGCCGCATCGGCGGCAGGCTCTTCAGGAAGGTGCGGCCGTAACTCTTCGACAGCACGCGCGGGTCGCAGAGCATCAGCACGCCGCGATCCGTCACATCGCGGATCAGCCGGCCGGCACCCTGCTTCAGCGTGATCGCTGCCTGCGGCAGCTGCCAGAGGCCGAAGGGGCTGCCGCCGCGAGCACGGATGTCCTCCATCCGCGCTTCGACCACCGGGTCCTGGATCTGCGCGAACGGCAGCTTGTCGATCACCACCAGCGACAGCGCGTCGCCGCGCACGTCGACGCCCTCCCAGAAACTCGCCGCACCCAGCAGCACGCCATTGCCGCTCTGCCGGAACTGCTCCAGCAGCTGCGCCCGCGGGGCCTCGCCCTGCACGAACAGCGGCCAGCCGCCGCGTTCCCGCAGCAGCTCCGCCGCCTCGCCCAGCGCCCGGTGCGAGGTGAACAGCAGGAAGGCCCGGCCACCGCTGGCCTCCAGCACCGGCAGCGCCGCTTCGACCACCGCCCGCGTGTAACCGGGCTGATTCGGCTCCGGCATCCCGGTCGGCAGATACAGCAGCGCCTGTCGCGCATAGTCGAAGGGGCTGTCGAGCTTGATCGTCTCAGCCTCGAAGAAGCCGGTCTCGTGCTTGATGTGGTCGAAGCTGTCGCCGACCGCCATCGTCGCCGAGGTCAGGATCCACGCCGCCTTGGTCCGCGCCTTGTGCTCGCGCAGCGGGCCAGCGACATCCAGCGGCGTCGCGTGCAGGGAAAAGCCGTTGCGGGTCACCTCGTACCAGCGCACGGTGCCGTCCGGGGCCACGCCGCTGATCTGCGTAAGCGCCAGCTGCACCTCCTCGAAGCGCCCGGCGATGTTCTTGAGGCCTTCGCTGGTCTGCGCCAGTTCGGCGAAGAAAGCCGCCAATCCGGCCAGCGTCGCCGAGAACTGCTCGAAGGGCTCGCGGACCTCGGGCAACTCCAGCACGGCCGCCAGCTGACCGCGCGCCGGCACCTCGCTCAAGCTCAGCCGCAGCTTGCGCAGCGCCTGCCCCAGCTCGCCCACCGCCGGCTGTACCTTCGGCAGCGTGCCCGCCACCGTCGAGGCCTCGGCCAGTGCGTCGCGGCCCAGTTCGGTCAGCTGCCGCAGCGACAGCGAGGTGGTGAAGAACAGCCCCGCCGCCTCGACCAGCTGGTGCGCCTCATCGATGACGAAAGCCTGGGCGCCGGGGAGTACCTCGCCGAAGCCCTCACGGCGCACCGCCATGTCGGCGAACAGCAGGTGGTGGTTGACCACCACCAATTCGGACTCCATTGCGCGCTTTCGCGCCTTGACCAGATGACAGTCGGCGTAGAAGGCGCAGGTCGAGCCGAGGCAGTTCTCGGCGGTGGAGGTGACGTGCGCCCAGACCGGCGCGTCCTCCGGCACGCTGTGGCACTCGGCGCGGTCGCCATCGCGGGTGCGTGCCGCGAACAGCCGGATCTTGTTGAACTGATCGGTCTGCGCCCGCGACTCGAAACGGCCCTCGCGCTGGGCCCGGTCGATCCGGTACAGGCACAGATAATTGCTGCGCCCCTTCAGCAGCGCACTGCGCACGCCGCTCTTGCCCAGCGCCTTGCGCACCTGCGGCAGGTCGCGGTGGAACAGCTGGTCCTGCAGCGCCTTGGTGCCGGTCGAGATGATCACCCGCGCGCCGGACAGCAGCGCCGGGACCAGATAGGCGTAGGTCTTGCCGGTGCCGGTGCCGGCTTCGGCGATCAGGTCGCTGCGGGCGTCGATCGCGGCGGCGACGCGCTCGGCCAGCTCCTGCTGCTGCAGCCGCGGCGCGTAGCCGTTCAGTGCCTGCGCCAGCAGACCGCCCGCCCCGAACACCGCGCTCAGGTCGATCCGGCTCATCGCGACGCCAGCCGTTCGGCCTCGGCGAGGCGCTCGATGCTGCCGACGTCCAGCCAGCAGCCGGAATGCCGCCGCCCGGCGACCCGGCCGGCCACCGCAGCAGCCTTCAGCACCGGCCCCAGCTTGAAGATGCCGGGCGTCTGCTCAGCGACCAGCGCCGGCCGATACACCCCGATGCCGGCAAAGGTCAGCGTCTGCGCGTCGCCAGTCGGCAGACCCACGCGGCCCTCGGTGAGCGTGAAGTCGCCCTCCGGGTGATGCAGTGGATTCGGCACCAGCACGAGCGCCGCCAGATCATCGGGGGCCAGCACCGGCAGTTGCGCGTAGTCGACGTCGCACCAGACGTCGGCATTGACCGCGACAAAGGGCGCCTCGCCCAGCAAGGACAGCGCCGCACGCATGCCGCCCCCGGTTTCCAGCGGCTCCGGACCTTCCTCGCTGTAGCGGATGGCCACGCCGTGATCGGCGCAATTGCCGAGCGCGGCGCGAATCTGCCCGCCCAGCCAGCTCAGGTTGACCACGAGATCGACGATGCCGGCCCGCCGCAGCGCCTCGATCTGCCAGAGGATCAGCGGCTTGCCGGCCACTGGCAGGAGCGGCTTCGGCGTGGTCAGCGTCAGCGGCTGCATCCGCTCGCCGCGACCCGCTGCGAAGATCAGCGCGCGCATCACGCCCGCGGCCGGGTCAGGTCGACGCCGCTGGTGACGCCGTCCAGCCATTCGGCGAAGGGCGCCAGCTCGCCGTAGCGCTCGGCGACGCTCAGCACGTAGTGCAGCACCAGCGGCAGATCCTTCAGATAGCCGGCCTTGCCGTCGCGGTAGTTGAGCCGGGCGAAGATGCCGAGCACCTTCAGGTGACGCTGCAGACCGATCCAGTCGAACCAGCGCCGCCAGCGGGTCCGGCCGACTTCCAGACCGGCGCCACGCACCAGCCGCTCGCGGTGGCCCTCGGCCCAGTCGATCACCTGCTCCGGCGCCCAGGCGATGTAGCAATCGCGCAGCAGCGACACCAGGTCATAGGTGATCGGACCGACCACCGCGTCCTGGAAATCGATGATTCCGGGCGGCTGGTCGGTGATCAGCAGATTGCGCGAGTGGTAGTCGCGGTGCACGAAGGTCTGCGGTTGCTCCAGCGCGCTGGCCACCAGCCGCGCGCAGGTCTGCGACCAGCGCTCCTGCTCGGCCGGCGACAGGGACCGGCCCAGATGTCGATCGACGAACCAGCTTGGGAACAGGTCCAGCTCGGCCTGCAGCCGCGCCGCGTCATACGCCGGCAGCCCGTCGACCGCGACCCGCCGATGCATCTGCTCCAGCGCACCGAGGGCGTGACCGTACAGGCCATCCACCGACTTCAGATCCAGCGCACCCAGATACAACGCGTTGCCCAAGTCCTCGATCAGCAGGAAGCCCTGCTCGACATCGGCGTTCAGCACCTCCGGCGCGTGCAATCCGGCATCCCGCAGGCGCAGCGACACGTCTACCCACGGCCGCACGTTCTCGTGCGCCGGTGGCGCATTCATCACCAGCAACGGCCGCCCGGCGCCGTACAGCCGCCAGTAGTTGCGAAAGCTGGCATCGGCCGACGCCGCCTCGATACCGAGCTCCGCGCTCGGCAGGGCGGCGCGCACGAAGCGCCACAAGGCATTGGCGCGTTCGACGCCGAGGGCGGCGACAAGGCCGTCGATGGACACGGGCGAGCTCTCCGTCAGGGCGGCTGCCGAGTGTAGGGTTTCTCGAAAAACCCGGTGCCAACGTCAAGAAATCGTCGCAACGGATTGATTTGCCGAGGTCCGACCGCGTCGACCGCGCCCCGCGAGCCGCCGATCAGCGCTGCGTGGCGGTCAGCAGGGCCGCGTAACCACCGAACACCGCATGCGCGTCAATGCCGTGCTTGGCCAGCTGGAACACCGCCGAACCGCTGCGATCGGCGCCATTGCAGAACACCAGATAGCGTCGATCACGCGGCAACCGGTCCAGATTGGCGCGCAGGAACTCGGCCGGCAGGTTGCGGGCACCGGCGATGCTGCCCTTGGCGAAATCCTCCTGGCTGCGCACGTCCAGCAGCACCGCGCCCTGCTTCAACATCGCGACCGCCTTGTCCGGCGTCACCCATTCGGCGGCGGCGCTTCGCAGGAGCTTGTCGAAGCTCCCCTTCGGCAGCCGCATCAACAGACCCGCATCGCGCATCGATACCGTGGCGTTGCGTGGCGCACCGGTCAGCAGGGCGTCCTCGCCGAAGCTGTCGCCGGCCCGCAGCTGCGCCAGCGGCAACTCGCGACCCTCTTCCTCCTTCGAAACCGTCGCAACGCCCTCTCGGATCACATAGAAGGCATCGCCGGACTCACCCTCGCGAACCACCGCCGTCCCCGCCGGGATCCGCACTTCCTCCAACGCAGTGATCAGGCGCTCCAGATGCGTCGACGGCAGCCGATTGAACGCCCGGTTCTTCAGCATCCGCATCAGCCACGGCGCCGGACCGCCCTGCTTCAACCACAGCGGCACCTTGCCATTGCGAATCAGCTCGTCCAGCGCGATCAGCTTCTCGGTGAAGCGGCGATCGCAGGCCAGCAGCTGCGCTGTCGGACTGACCACCACCGCACTGAAACGGCGCGGCTGCAGGTCACCGATAGCGTAACGGCCCTGCAACGAGGCCGAACTGATCCGCTTCTCGCGCCCGTTCTCATAGCGACCGTCAACCTCACCCTGCAACAGCCAATAAGTCGTGCTGTCCAGTTCACCCTCGCGGAAGATCATCGTCTCCTGCGTCAGTTCCAGCAGACGGGCTTCCTGCGCCAGGGCCTCGCGCCGATCGGGCGCCAGCTTCTCCAGCGGGTACAGCGTAGACAGCAGCGCGGCATCGACCGCCATGCAGGACTCCGGCGTGAACGAAACGGAACGGCCGGATGGTAGCGGCTTTGCGGCGGCGAAAACCCGGGCTTTCGCGCAGGTCGGGCGCACCGCCGATCCGGCGCCGCTTCCGGCATCCTCGGCCTTCGATCTCCACACCCGCCGCCGCCCATGCGACTCCTGCATACCGCCGACTGGCATCTGGGCCAGAGCTTTCACGGCCATGAGCGCGTGGCCGAACACCGCGTCTTTCTCGACTGGCTGATCGACACGCTGGCCGATCGGGCGATCGACGTCCTGCTGATCGCCGGCGACATCTACGACGGCGCCAATCCGCCCGCCGAAGCACAGGCGCTCTATTACAACTTCCTGCGCCGCGCCCACCAACGCTGCCCGCACCTGCAGGTCGTCGTGATCGCCGGCAACCACGATTCGCCGGCGCGACTGGAAGCGCCGCGTCCGGTGCTGCAGGCGCTCGGCGTCGAGGTCGTCGGGCACTATCGCCGAGACTCCGGCGCCGCGGCCCGGGTCTGCCTGCCGCTGCGGGATCGCCACGGCGCCATCCGCGCCTGGGTGCTCGCCCTGCCCTATCTGCGCCCGGCCGATCTGCCGACCACCGCGGTCGACGGCGATCGAATCCGCTACACCGCCGCCGTCGGCCAGGTCTATGCCGATGCCGTGGCCCACGCGGCCTTGCAACGGGAACCCGGCCAGGCCCTGATCGGCATGGGCCACCTGCACGTCAAGGGCGGCGCGACCAGCGCGGACTCCGAGCGGCGCCTGGTGATCGGCGGCGAGGAAGCCGTCGATGCCAGCCTGTTCCCGACCGAACTGGCCTACGTCGCCCTCGGCCACCTGCACCTTGCCCAGTCCGTCGGCGCCGCCCACATCCGCTATAGCGGTTCGCCGCTACCGATGTCCTACACCGAGGTCAAGTACCCCCATCAAGTCGTCGAAGTCGAGCTCGCCGGCGAGCAGCTCGCGGGCATCCAGACCCATCGCGTGCCGAGACCGGCAACGCTGCTGCGCTACCCCGATCCACCCCGACCGCTGGCCGAAACCCTGACCGCGCTGGAGCAGCTGGACCTGCCGCCCACCGCGCGCGGTCTGGAACCGCTGCTGGAAGTGCCGGTCCTGCGTCGACTCGGCGACCCGGAACCCGCGCCCGCCATCCGCCAGGCACTCGATGGTCGACCCGTCCGGCTCACTGCGGTCAAGGCAATCCGCCCGGCGGTCGCGGCCGACGCCGGCAGCACCAGCACCCCGACACCGCGGCTCAGTCTGGACGCGCTCAAGCCCTTGCCGCTGTTCGAGAAGCTGGTCGAGCAACGGACCGGCGCGACGGCCGACCCGGAATTGCTGGGCGCTTTCGGAGAACTGCTGGCGCAGGTACAGACCTGAGTCGAGTCGTTGACGGCTGAATCAGGATCATCACCTGTCCCAGATCAGTGGCGTCCTGCAGCAGGGTTCGGAGGTTCGCCCGTTCCTGCGCAAGGTCGGCCTGCCGTGAAGCGCGAGTCGAATCGTGGGGAGCGGCAGAACAGCGACGTTTGTGATCAATCCCGGCGCACAGGACCGCTACGCTTGCAGCCCGCAGCGCCCGGGAGAACCGAATGGCCTCGAACCGTCAGAAGCTGGACGACTGGGTTCGCCAGGAGCGTCGCCGGGGGCTGCGTGACCTGGTCCTGGCGGCGGCGCCCTTCGCCATTGCACTCGGTGCGGCCTGGCTCACCTGGCGCAATCCCGAAGCAGGATCGGCGCTGGTACACGCGCTGACGCTCCCCGATCGGTTGCTTCTGCTGATCGGACCAGCCCTGATCGGCATCGCCGCGCTGCTGTATGCCAGCCGAGCCCTGCGACGACGGCGATCGCTGCTGCGGAGACGGAGCGACTCCGCAGCGTGAAGGCTTGAGTGCTGCCTCGGCCACTGCAGCGCAGATGGACCAGCATGCTTGGTCGAGCGACCAGACCCGCCCTCGGTAGGCCCCGCGCGGAATTGCCGCGCGGGGCCTGAGCTTCAGCGCAGCGTCGCCCCGCTCAACAGGTAGCCACCCGCCACCGGCGTGGCCGTCCACACCAGCTCCGGCTCGCCGCTGCTCCGCTGCCAGCTGCCGAGCCGCAGGCTGCCATCGGCACCACGCACC
>Ga0075154_10000267_pt1 | contig 46488 bp, 45 predicted proteins | sample JI71714BDNA_FD_70965 | JGI IMG/M metagenome (GOLD analysis project Ga0075154, IMG submission 70965) | Wastewater effluent complex algal communities from Wisconsin, to seasonally profile nutrient transformation and Carbon sequestration -... | ecosystem: Engineered > WWTP > Effluent > Algae... | reverse complement strand
TTCGCGCTCGCGGCCGAGGTTTCGGCGCTGCGCGAGCGGCAGGACACCATCGAGCGGTTGCTCGACGCCAAGGGTACGCTCTCGCGCAGCGACATCGAAAGCTACGTGCCCGACCGCGAAGCGGGGGATGAGCGGGGTCTGGCCACGCAGGCCTATATCGCGCGCATCATGCGCGGCTTCCAGCAGGAGGTCGAGGCGATGGAGGCACATGATCCGCCGATCATGGACATCGTCGAGAAGCTCTCGCGCGAATAGGGATCACGGCGCGGACGGGGCGCCGGAAAAAAAGGGGACGGACGCGACATGGAATTTCTCGCGAGCAATGAACTCGCCATCCTGAGATGGGTGCACATCCTTGCGATGGTCTATTGGCTGGGCGGCGAATGGGGCGTGTTCCAGACCAGTTACCACGTGACCAATCCGGCGCTCTCGCTGGAAGAGCGGCGGCGGCACATGGAAACCGCCTACCGCATCGACATCCTCGCGCGCACCGGCATCGTGCTGCTGCTGCCGCTGGGCCTGCACATGGGCAAGATCTACGGCTTCGTGCCGATCCTCGAAGGGGCGGGCGTGTGGTGGATGTGGCTGTTCTTCGCCGTCTGGCTGGCGATGACCTGGACCGCTTTCATCCAGCGCGAGACCGACCTCGGGATCGCCGTCACCCGGACCGAGGAATGGCTGCGCTACCCCTTGATCGCGGCGCTGCTCGCGGCGGCGGGGATGGCCTTCATGGACAGCGGACCGATCACTTCGGGGCCGAGCAACCTGTGGTATCCGTCCAAGATGGGGCTCTATGCCTTTGCGCTGATGATCGGGCTGTTCCTGCGGCTGGTGATGCGGCGCTGGACCGCGCGGTTCCGCATTCTGGCCATGGGGCCGGATGCCGAACAGGAAGCCGCGCTCGCCCGCGAGATCGCGCTGGCACGGGTTGCAGCCTATATCTACTGGGTGACGATTGCCTCGGTGTGCTTCCTGGGTGCGGTGAAGCCCTTCTGACGCCACGGGAGACGTTCTGATGCCGGCCTACATGATCGTGACCGCCAGGGTGCATGACCGCGACAGGTTCATCGCCGGCTATGGCGCGGCGGCGGCGGCGTTGATCCCGCAGTTCGGCGGCGAATACCTGCTGCGCGGACCGGGCGCCGAATGCCTCGAAGGCGGCTTCGGCGAGGGCGCGAGCATGGTCATCTCCAAATGGCCCCACCGCGCAGCAGCCAAAGCCTTCTGGAACAGCCCCGAATATGCCCAGGCGAAGAAACTGCGCGAAGGGCTTGCCGATGTGCAGGTGCTGCTGATCGACGGACCTGATCTGGTCGCGGTTGATGTCGGCTGAAGCCAACATCAGACCACCCGCCCCGCCTCCCCACCCGGCCACCAATGATACCATCAGGCTATGGTGGCCGGGTGGGGAGGCGGGGCGGGTGGTCAGTCCTCCGTCAATCAGAAAGTATCTGGTTGAGCTCGATCAGGATCCCGTCGGGGTCGAAAAAATTGCAGCCCATCACCCGGATATCCGGCCCGCCGTTCCGGCCCGGATAGGTCTGGAGCCGCGCTTCGGCGGTGAAGGTGACGCCGGGCACCGTCTTGGCCTTGGCGCAGCGCCCTTCGACATCGTCGGTGTTCAGCACCAGCACGACATCGCCCGGCCCCATGCGCCTGGGGTAGTCGCCAGCCGGGATCGGCGGGTCCACCCATTCCATCAGCCCGACCCAGCCCACCCACGGATCATTCGCGTTGAGCAGCACGAGGCGCGCGGTGGCGCCGGGCTCGCCGGCGGGCAGGGCCACGCCCGATGTCTCGACGGTGGTATCGTAATTGACCTGAAGCCCGATGACGTCGCGATACAGCGCCAGAGATTTTTCCATGTCGCGCACGATGATCGTGGCCCGGCGCACGTCGGTCGGCAGGCGCTCGCCCGGAGCCGCGACACCGGGCGAGGCCGGAGCCGCCACCGCGCGCGGCGTCTGGCTGCCAATATTCACGCTGCATCCCGCCAGCAGGACGGCGAGCGTTACGGCGGCAGTTATCCTCATGCGCTTTCTCCCACGGTGCCGCCTGCGATCAGGGCGGTGATCCTGTCCTCGTCATAGCCGAGCCCAGCGAGCACGCTGCGCGCATCGCGGCCGGGCCTGGGCAATGCCTGCGGCGCGCCGATCCGGGCGCCGCCCATTTCCAGCGGAATCGTCGGCAGGCGCACCGGCGTGCCATCATCGAGCGTCACGTCTTCAAGCCCGCCATGCTGGAGATGCGGGTCGTCGAACAGGTCTTCGGGCCGGCCGATCGGCGCGAAGGGCAGGCCCGATCCGCCGAGCTTGGCGATCACTTCGGCGCGGGTCATCGTCGCGATCAGGGCGCGGATTTCGGGGATGACCCGGTCACGCGCGGCGACCCGGGCGTTGTTCTCGCGCAAGCTCTCGTCCGCCCACAGCGCGTCGAGCGCGAAGTGACGGCAGAATTTCTCCCACAGGGCATCGGTGACGACGCCGATGAACACCGGCTCGTCCTGCGTCTCGAACACGTCGTAGATCGCCCAGGCTGAAACGCGTGCGGGCATGGGTGCGGCGGGGCTGCCGGTGACGGCATATTGCGCCATGTGCTGGCCCACGAGATAGGTCGTGGTCTCGAACAGGCTGGCGGTGACCTTCTGCCCGCGTGCCGTGCGGTGGCGTTCCTCCAGCGCGGCGAGCACCCCGATCACCCCGAACATGCCGCCCGTCACGTCGATCACACTCGCGCCCGCCCGCAAGGGGCGTCCCGGCGGCCCGGTCATATAGGCCAGCCCGCCCATCATCTGCGCGACTTCGTCCAGCGCGGTGCGCTGTTCGTAGGGGCCGGGCAGGAAGCCTTTTTCCGAGCAGTAGATCAGCTTCGGATTGGCCGCGGCGCAAGCGTCGTAATCGAGCCCCAGCCGGTCAAGCGCGCCGGGGCGGAAGTTCTCCACCAGCACATCGGCGCGGGCGATCAGTTCTCGCGCCACCGCGAGGCCCTGCGGGTCTTTGAGGTCGAGGCAGATCGACTGCTTGCCGCGATTATACATCGGGAAATAGCCTGCGCCCGAGCCTTTGAGGCGGCGGGTGTTGTCGCCCCCGATCGGCTCGATCCGCACCACCTCGGCCCCGAGCCCTGCAAGGATGTGGCCGACCACCGGGCCCATCACCATGTGGGTCAATTCGACGACGCGGATGCCCTTGAGGGGTTCGGGCGCGCTCATGCCGCGATCCTTTGCTTGTAGTCCTTCATCGGCCCGGCATCGGGCGTGAAGCCATAGAGCGGTTCGTCCGGCAGCGCCTCGGCCAGGATGGCGCGCACTGCCAGCAGTTTCTCCAGATCGATCCCGGTCTTCAGGCCCATGGCGTTGAGCATCAGCACCAGATCCTCGGTGACGAGATTGCCGCTTGCTCCCGGTGCGAAGGGACAGCCACCCAGACCGCCGAGCGAGGCATCGAAGGTGGTGATCCCCTCCTCCAACCCGGCGACGACATTGGCGAGGCCGAGCCCGCGGGTGTTGTGGAGGTGCAGGGTCGTCATCCTGTCGGCTCCCACCGCGGCACGCACCTTGCGAACGAGCCGCCGCACCTGCGCCGGATCGGCATAGCCGGTGGTGTCCGAGAGTGAGAATTCCTGCGCCCCGGCAGCCGCCGCCGCTTCGGCCAGCCGCACGACCTGATCCTCGCTCACCGCGCCCTCCATGGTGCAACCGAAGGCGGTGGACAGGCCGACGGCAAAGTGGATGCCGGCCGCCTTGGCGATGGCCGCGGCCTCGGCGATTTCGGCGAGCATGGCGGGGTGATCCTTGCGCACGTTCTTGAGGCTGTGGGTCTCGCTCATCGAGAAGGGAATGCTCATCGCGTGCACCCCGGCCTCGGCCGCGCGCGCGGCGCCCTTGGCATTGGGCACCAGCGCGACCACGTTCAGCCCTTCGATCCCGCGGGCGAAGGCGACCAGATCGGCGGTGTCGGCCATCTGGGGCAGCAGGCTCGGCGGAACGAAACTGCCGACCTCGATCTCGCGCACGCCGGCTGCCGCCTCGGCCGCGATCCAGCGCTTCTTGGCCTCAAGCGGCATCACCCGGCTGATCGATTGCAGCCCGTCGCGCGGGCCGACTTCGGAAACGAGAATGTCGGTCACGTGGGGTTCTCCGGATAGGCCCAGGGCCGCGTTTGCCGGTCGGCGGCGAGCCATTGCAGGATGGCCGGTTTCTGTTTGAGCGTCAGGTCGATCGCGTCCAGCCCCTCGGCCAGCATCTGCTTGGCTTCCGGGTCGATCGCAAAGGGCCAGGCCTTGCCGCCGGCGCTGACCGTCTGGGCATCGAGGTCGATCTGCACCATCTGCCAAGCGAGGCCGCGCACCACTTCGGCGGGTAGTTCGATCGGCAGCAGGCCGTTGCGCAGGCAATTGCCCTTAAAGATCGGTGCAAAGGAGGGCGCGATGATGGCCTCGATCCCGAATTCGGCGAGCGCCCAGACGGCGTGCTCGCGGCTCGATCCGCAGCCGAAATTCTGTCCCGCCAGCAGCAGGCGGGTCCCGATCGCGTCGCGCTGGTTGAGCACGAACTGCGGGTCGCGCACGCGCGCGGCGGCGTCGGTGTAGCGCCACGGGGCGAACAGCCCCTCGGCCAGACCGGTGCGCCCGGTGGTTTTCATCTCGCGGCTGGGGATGATCGTGTCGGTGTCGATATTGTCGCGCAGCAGCGGCACGCCGGGGCTGGTGATGGATGAGACCGGCCTCAAGCGGGCACGCCTTCGCGGGCAAGCGCGCGCGGATCGGCGATGGCGCCGGCAAGCGCGCTCGCGGCGACGGTTTCAGGCGAGGCGATGTGGGTGCGGATGCCGGGGCCTTGCCGCCCTTCGAAGTTGCGATTGGTGCTGGAGATGACTCGCGAACCCTCCGGGAAACCCTCGCCGCCCGCGTAGAAGCACAACGAGCAGCCGCTCATCCGCCATTCGAACCCCGCCGCCTCGAACACCTTGTCGAGCCCCTCGGCCTCGGCCTGCCGTTTCACTGCGAGCGAGCCCGGGACGACCAGCGCCTTCCTGATCGAAGGCGCGATGCGGCGGCCCTTCAGCAACGCGGCGGCGCGGCGCAGGTCGGAGATGCGGCTGTTGGTGCACGAGCCGATGAAGGCGGCATCGAGCGGCGTCCCGGCCAGAGGCTGGCCAGCGGCAAGGCCGATATAGTGATGCGCGCGCTCAGGCCCCTGCGGCACGGTTCCGGTGACGGGGATGGTGTGTTCCGGGCTGGTGCCCCAGCTCACCATCGGCGCGATGGTGCTGGCATCGATGGCGATTTCCCGGTCGAAGGCGGCGCTCTTATCCGAATGGAGGCGTGCCCAGTAGGGATCGCCGAAAGCCTCCGGCGCAAAGCGACGGCCCGCCAGACAGGCGTAGGTTGTCGCATCGGGGGCGACGATCCCGGTCATCGCGCTGAACTCGGTCGCCATGTTGCACAGCGTCATGCGCCCTTCCATGTCGAGCGCGCGCACTGCCTCGCCCGCAAACTCGACCGCATGGCCCGCGCCGCCGCCCGCGCCGTGCGCGGCGATCAGGGCGAGCGCCATGTCCTTGGGGGTGACTCCGGGCGCGAGCTGGCCGGAGAAGGTCACGCGCATGGTGCGGGGCCGCTCCATCCGCAGCGTGCCGGTGACCATCGCGTGCTCGGCCTCGCTGCTGCCGATCCCCCAGGCAAGCGCGCCGAACGCGCCCTGCGTGCAGGTGTGACTGTCAGGCGCAACCAGCGTGAGGCCGGGCAGGACGATGCCCTGTTCGGGCGAGATCACGTGGATGATGCCCTGATCGCGGTCGTTGACGTCGAACAGGGTGATCCCCGCCGCGCGCGTGGCAGCGCGCGTTTCGGTGACGAAACCCTCGCCGCCGGGCATCAGGGTGCCGTCGCCGCGACCGGGACGGGTGTCGACGATGTGGTCCATGACGGCAAAGACCCGCGCCGGATCGAGCACCGCGCGCCCCGTTTCGGCCATCCGCCGCAGCGCCGCCGCCCCGGTGCGTTCGTGCAGGAACACCCGGTCAATCGCGATCAGGTGCGCGCCGCCTGCCGTGTCGGCAATGCGGTGCGCGTCCCAGATCTTGGCAAACAGGGTCTGTCCCATGGTTCCGTCTTCAGCCTGCCGCCCTGGCCTGCATTTCCGCATCGATCGCGCGCCAGTCCCGCGTCACGAAGCGCTCCTGGATCGCGGTGCGGGTTTCGAGCATCCCGTTCCTGATCCAGTGCCAGGTCCGGCAGCGATGCTGGCCGCAGTCGGAAATCTGGATCTGCTCGTAGAGGTAGAGCGAGGGATCCCCGGTGCGCTGCCAGTAGAGCATCATCGTGCGGTTGTATTCGTCGAGCGGGACTTCGGCAGCCCAGCCCTGAATCAGCTCATTGTCCCACCAGATGCGCCCGTCGCGATAGGTCGCGGGGAAATCGCGCACCTCGGTGCGGCCGTCGGGCCAGGTGTAGTGGTTGGTCTGGTGGTAGGGCACGTCCGGATCGTCGGTGATGCGGCACAAGAGGCGGCTGGCGTGCTCGTCGATCTTCTCGTTGGCGGCGTTGAAATAGGAATAGGTGCCGTCCCACACGCCCTCGTGGCGCGCGAGCAGCGGCATGGCCTTGGCGAAATCGGTCATCGGGTTTCTCCCATGATGGAGTTGAGTGTATCATGCCAGCGCCGCGCGGCAGCGCCCGCAATGATCCGCGCGCGGGCGCGGCGTTGAAGGGCTTGCGGGTCGAGCGCGGCGGGATCGAGCGGAACGGCGTGCGCGGCGCTCGCTTCATGCCACGGCGCAAAGAACGCCTCGGCGCGGGCAACCTGCCATGCCCGCTGGAGATAGGCGCCGAAACGGTCGGGCGTCATGTCGGGATAGAGCCGCACCGGGTCTCCGGCGGGCGCGGCGGGCCACAGCACTGCCTCCGCGCCGAGCATCAGCGCCGCCGCCTCCACCGCCGCGCGCGGATCGGCGAAATCGTCGGACTGGCCGTGACCGGGCGCGTCGATAGCGAGCGTGCCGGGTTCGGGCTCAGCCAGTTCGCGGGCGGGGGCGTGGAGGACGAGCCGGTCGGCACCGCGCGTGCCTTTCCAGTGAACCAGCCCATCTTCGATCCGCACCCAGCCTTCCTGCGCGTCTTCGGGCAGCGGCGGGCAGGGGTCGGCGCCGCCATGCTGGCGTAGGAAGGCGAGGCTGGCCTCCTGATGCTCGGCCGCCGTCGCGACCTTGCGCGCTTCCCAGCCGGTCGGCATCGGCCCGAGCCTGTCGATATGGGCCTGCAAGGGATCGCCGTCATAGGCGCTGATGAGGCAGGGCGGCACTTGCGCCTCAGCCGGCGGGATGTCGCGCGGGGCGCGCAGCACCGCGCCATAGCCCGCGCGGTAGGCATTGCCCGCCTCGAGCATCTCCATCACCGCCTGCGCCACGCGCGGCGCGTCGGCATGGGCGACCGAGAGCCGCGCTTCCTCGCGGGTGTCGAACCACGGGAAGACCCAGCTTTGTTCGAGCATCCGGTTCCACAGCCAGGCAAGGTGCTCGCCATAGGGGGAGGGGCGGAATTCGGGCAGGTAATGCTCCCCGAAGATGCGCATTTCCGCGTCGTTCCAGATCGCATAACCGCCCACGGCAAGGCAGCGGAAGCGCTGCGGCTGGCGCTTCAATGCGGTGACGAGGATGATCCCGCCCGAATGGAAGCCATAGGCCGGGCAGGGGCCGATCCCGAGCGCATCCATCGTCTCGCACAGGGCATCGGCGAAGTCGGCGATGTCGGGCTCGCCCGGCAGCGGATCGGACTGGCCGAAGCCCGGCGTATCGGGCGCGATGCAGGTGAAATGCTCGCCCCACCGGCGCATCAGCGGCGCGTATTCCGCCGAGGAGCGCGGGCTCTGATGCACCATCAGCAGCGCCGGACCCCTGCCGCAGCGCCGGTAATGCACCCGGCGACCGCTGCCGGGAATGGTCAGGATATGGCGCGTGATCATGGCGCAGAAGTTGTCCGGACAAATTTCACTCGACAAGCCTCTACGCGCGTTTATTGTCCGCTGTCAAAGCGGAATCAAACAGGCAAAGGGGCTTGAGCAAAAGATGGCGGAGCTGATCGGCACGAAGATGATCGCGGACGGCAAGACCGCGCGCCAGCTGTTCGAGGAGGTGATGGCCAATCCCGCGCGTCGCAAGTTCGGGTTCGGCAGCAAGCTCGCGGTCGTGAATGTCGATGTGCAGCAGGCCTACACCCGCACCGATCTGTTCAAGACCGCCTACGAGACCGATCCGCGCCAGATCGAATATATCAACACCATCAGCCGCCTTGCGCGCGAGCGCGGGATGCCGGTGATCTGGAGCCGGGTCGCCTACAAGGCCGATGCCGGGGACGCAGGCGTGTGGGGCACCCGCACCGATACCGAGGACAGCCTGCAGAACATCAAATATGGGTCGACACGCCACGCCTTCGACGGCCGCTGCGAGATTCACCCCGACGACCTCGAATATACCAAGCGGATGCCGAGCGCCTTCTTCGAAACCCCGCTGGCGAGCTACCTGACCTTCCACCGCGTCGACACGGTGGTGGTGACCGGCGGCTCTACCAGCGGCTGCGTACGCGCGACGGCGGTCGATGCGCTCAGCCACGGCTACCGCGCCATCGTGCCGATCGAGACCTGCGCCGACAAGCATGAAAGCTACCACTTCGCCAACCTCACCGACCTCCATCTCAAATATGCCGATGTCGAGCCGGTGCAGGCGGTGATCGACTGGCTGGAGGCGCGCTGATCATGCAGCAAGGCGAGGCCGATCCGGGGCTCTACGATTACCATCCCTACAATGCGCGGCGAAAGATCGTTTGGCCGGGCGGCAAGACGGTTGCGGTGTGGGTCGCGCCCAATCTCGAATATTACGAGATCGATCCGCCCGCACATCCCAAGCGCAAGGCCTGGGCGCGGCCGCATCCCGATGTGGTCGGCTACAGCCACCGCGATCACTCCAACCGGGTCAGCCACTGGCGCATGGCCGAGGTGATGAGCCGCCACGGCTTCCCCGGATCGGTCAGCCTCTCGGTCGCGCTGTGCCAGCACCACCCCGAAGTGGTCGCGGATGCGGCCGCGCGCGGCTGGGAGTTCTTCAGTCACGGCATCTACAACACGCGTTATGCCTATGAGATGAGCGAGGCACAGGAGCGCGCGATCATCGAAGATTCGATCCGCACCGTGCGCGAGGCGACGGGGCAGACGATCCGCGGCTGGCTCGCCCCGGCGCTGACCCATACGCCGCGCACGCTCGACCTCATCGCCGAATATGGGCTCGACTATACCTGCGACCTCTATCACGACGATCAGGTGCAGGAGGTGAAGGTCGCGTCAGGCCGTCTGGCCTCGATCCCCTACAGCCTCGAAGTCAACGACCACTACGGCTTCTTCGTCTACAACATGTCGGGCCGCGAATATGCCGAGACGCTGATCCGCCAGTTCGAGCGGCTGGCAGCAGAGGGCGAGCGGTCCGGCACGGTGATGTGCATTCCGCTGCACGCCTACCTGATCGGCCAGCCGCACCGGATCGGCCCGTTCGAGGAGGCGCTGCGGCATATCGCTGCCGATGGCCGCGCATGGATCGCGCGGGCGGGCGAGATCGTGGATGCGTGGAGGGCGCAGCAATGAGCGCCTTGCCTGAAAGCTACACACAATATCCCAAGCGCCGCGAAGGCTATGACCACGATCTTTACGCCTGGTCGAACATGCATGCGCGCCCGCCGGTCACTTGGCCGCAAGGCTCCGTCGCGGTGTGGCTGTGCGTCAGCCTCGAATGGTTCCCGATTGTGCCGGGCGGCCCCTTCACCGCGCCCGGCCACATGGTCACGCCCTATCCCGACTACCGCCACTACACCGCGCGCGATTACGGCAACCGAGTGGGAGCGTGGCGCTTTCTGGAGGCCTTCGCCAAGGCCGGCGTGACCGCCAGCTTCGCTACGAACGCCGCGATTGCGGAACGCTATCCCGAACTGGTCCCGGCGGTGATCGCGGGCGGGCACGAGCTGATCGCCCATTCCACCGACATGAACGGCACCATCGATTCCACCCTCGCTCCCGAGGCGGAAGCCGCGCTGGTTGCCGAAGCCATGGAGCGCATCGAAAGGGCCAGCGGCGTGCGCCCGAGCGGGTGGCTTTCGATCGCCCGCCAGCAGAGCTTCGCAACCCTCGAAATTCTCAAGGATCATGGCCTAAGCTATTGCTGCGACTGGGTGAACGACGAACTGCCCTGGCGCTTCGCCAACGGTCTCATCAACCTGCCGCTCAACCACGAGTTGTCCGACCGCCAGATCATCACCGTCCAGCAGAAGAGCGCGGACAGCTGGGCCGAAAGCATGCGCGACGCCTTTGACTGGCTCGCGCGCGAGTCGGCGGAGAGCGGCGGGGGGCGGATGCTTCCGATCCACCTCACGCCCTATATCATGGGCCTGCCCTATCGCATCGGCGCGCTGGAATGCCTGCTCGCCGATCTGGCCGCGCGCAAGGAGGCGTGGTTCGCACGGGGCGACGAGGTCGTGGCCGCATGGGAAGCCCAGTCATGAAGGCCCGCAATCCCCGCAGCGGCGAGGCCGATTACGACTTTCCCGAAAGCAGCCTTGCGGACATCGCCGCCGAAGCGGCGCGGCTGCGCCTCGCACAACCCGCCTGGGAGGCGCTCGGGCCGGAGGGCCGCGCGGCGGTGCTGCTGCGCCTCGCCGAGGCGGTGGAGGCCGATGCCGCCAGCATTGCCGCCGCTCTTGCTGTCGATACCGGGCGGCGCACCATCGCGGCAATCGAGGTGCAGGGTTTCATCGCCAATCTGCGCCGCTGGGCGAAGCGCGGGCCGGAGATTTTCGCATCGCTCGACTGCGGGCCGAAGTCCTCGCTGACACCGGGGATCGAGATCGCGACGCGGTACAGCGCCTTCCCGCTGTTCGGGGCGATTGCGCCGTGGAACTTCCCGCTGATCCTCAGCCACATCGACGCGGTGCCGGCGCTGATGGCGGGGGCGGCAGCGCTGGTGAAGCCTTCTGAGGTCACGCCGCGCTTTGTCGAGCCGATGCGCAGCGTTCTGGCCAAGGTGCCGGAACTGCCGCTGGCCTATGTCATGGGCGGGGCCGAGGCGGGGCAGGGGCTGATCGAGGCGGTGGATTACGTCTGCTTCACCGGATCGACCGCCACCGGCCGCAAGGTCGCCGAGGCTGCTGCGCGGAAGCTGATCCCGGCCAATCTCGAACTGGGCGGCAAGGACCCGATGATCGTCACCGCCAGCGCCGATCCCGCATGGGCGGCCGGCGTGGCGCTGCGGTCCTCGATCCTCGCGACCGGTCAGGCCTGCCAGTCGATCGAGCGCATCTATGTCGCGCGCACCATCGCTGAACCCTTCCTCGCAGCGTTGGTGGCCGGGGCGCAGGCCGTGCGCCTGACCCATCCCGATCCGGCGAGCGGCCATTGCGGCCCCTTCATCTTCGCACCGCAAGGCGAAAAGGTGCAGGCGCAGATCGACGCGGCGGCGGCGATGGGCGCAAAAGTGCTGACGGGGGGCACGGTCGAACACTTGGACGGCGGCACCTGGCTGCGTCCGACCGTGCTGGCCGATGTCACGCCCGACATGGCGGTGATGCGCGAGGAGACCTTCGGTCCGGTGCTGCCGGTGACGGTGTTCGACACGCTCGAACAGGCAATCGCGCTCGCCAATGACAGCGCCTATGGCCTGTCCGCCGCGGTGCTCGCCGGAACGCTTGAGGAAGCGGCGGCGATCGCCCCGCTGCTGGATGTCGGCGCGGTCTCGCTTCAGGATGGCGCACTCACCAGCATGGTGGGCGATGCGACCAACCTCTCGCGCAAGGGCAGCGGGCTGGGGCCGAGCCGGATGGGTGACAGCGGCCTCAGGCGCTTCCTGCGCGAACAGGCGCTGATCTGCCAGACCGGCACGGCGTTGACGATCGACGCCTATGCCGAGCGGGGCGGCGCATGAGCGGCAACCGCACGGCACTGGCGGCGGCGATGCCGGCGATGCTGCGGCACGAGGGCTGGTGGGACGGCTGGTATCGGCACGTCGGCAGCGATGGCGTGCTGCTCGATGCCCACCGGGTGCGCACCCTTTGCGAGTTTCCCGATGCCGGCGCGTGGCATTATGTCCAGCACAGCTTCCTTGCATGGGAGGACGGACGCGAGGCCAGCTACACCTTCGGCGGGCGGCTGGAGGGTGATCGGCTGGTGTGGGAGACCGATCGCTTCGCGGGCTATGGCTGGCAGACGCAGAACGACACGCTGATGCTCCGGCTCGACCGGAGGGACGTTCCCGGCGCGCATTATGTCGAGATGATCAACATTGCGCCCGGCGGGCAGAGCCGCGCGCGCACATGGCAGTGGTTCCTGGACGACAAGCCGTGGAAGCGCACCTTGTGCGACGAAGAGAGGATCGCAGCATCATGAAGGCATGGGAAATCGGGCCGCGCAACGCGGGCGCGCGCGGGATCGGCGGCCTGCGCCTTGCCGAGCGCGCCGAGCCGGTGGCGGGGCCGGGGGAGGTCCTTGTCCGGGTCATCGCTGCCGGGCTCAATTACCGCGACTTGATGGTGCTGCGCGGGCAATATGGTTCGGGGCTGCCAGAAACGCGCGTGCCGCTGTCTGACGGGGTTGGCGAGGTGATTGCACTGGGTGCGGGCGTATCCGGCCTTGCGCCCGGCGACCGGGTGATCGCGCCGCATTTTCTCGCGTGGCAGGAGGATGCCGCCTATTCTCCGGCGGTGTTTGCGCAGGACATGGGAGTCAGCGCCGATGGCTGGCTTGCCGAACGGATCGTGCTTCCCGCAGCCGCCGTGCTCAAGGTGCCCGATACCGTGCCCGATACCACCGCGGCGAGCCTCGCCGTGGTCGGCGCAACGGTGTGGCACGCGATGGTCGCCTTCGGCGGCGTTCAGGCCGGGAGCCTCGTGCTGGCGCAGGGCACCGGGGGCGTCTCGGTCTTCGCGCTGCTGCTGGCCAAGGCGCTGGGCGCGCGCTTCGCGATCACTTCATCGAGCGACGAGAAGCTTGACCGTGCGCGGGCGCTGGGCGCGGATCATGGCATCAATTACCGCACCCGGCCCGATTGGGCGGCGGCCTTGCTGGAGGCGAGCGGCGGGCGCGGGGCGCAGGTGGTGGTGGACACGCTCGGCTTTGCGGCGCTGGGCGAGACAGTCGCGGCCTCGGCCCCCAATGCCCGGATCGGCACATTGGGCGCGCTCGCCGGCTCCCCGCAGGACGTGGCCAGTGCCAGTCAGGGCGCGCTGATCGGCAAGAACATCACGATTAAGGGCATTGCCAGCGGCAGCCGCTCCATGCTCGAAGCCGCGCTGAAGGTGGTGGGCGAGGCAGGGATCGTCATGCCGGTCGACTACCTGTTCGCCTTCGAGGAAGCGGCCGACGCCTTTGCCTGCCTCGATGCCGGCGGGCATTTCGGCAAGCTGGTGATCCGCCTCTATCGCGACAGCTCGACCAGTTCGTAGCGGTTCATCATGTAGCCGTCGATCGATCCATAGACGAGGATGCTGTCGGCATCGGCGGTGACCCACATGTCGAAATCGGGATGGTGTTCGCCGCCCATGCCCGCCTCGCTGTCGTCGACATAGCGATAGCGGCGGCACTGGAAGGTGCCGGCGGGCACCGTCTTCTCCTCCTCGCCGACATATTCCATGGTCATCTCCACCTCGGCAAGCTGCGGGGCCGTTGCGCCGCGATGGTCGGGCGAGGGCAGAAAGAAGCGCAGTTTTCGGCGATGCGGGCCTTGCGTGTGGTCCATCAGCCGGGTGGTGAACCCGTCGCCCACCACCGGATGCGTGCCGAATGCATCGAAGGTGCCGGCATCGCGCTGCTCGGAATGGCGACCAAGTGCCGGGCTGTCACTCTCGCAGGTGACAGTCCCCTTGGCGGGATCGTAATTCATCCAGCCCGAACCGAGGAACACGTCGCCCACCGTCAGGTGCACCAGCAGGTTGCGCGGTTTGCGGTCGGGACCGATGTGGCAGATGATGTCCCGCATCACCGTGGGATCGGGCTCCTCGATTTCGCAATGGGCGCTCATGATTGTCGAACCATCGCCATGATGGGTGAAACGGAAGCTCTCGCGCCCGCGCTCCGTGCCTTCGCGGCCCGGCTTCATCGACAGGTAGCGGATCGTGCCGCTCACGGTGCGGTGCTGCATCAGATTACTCCTGCCTTGGCGAGGCGTTCGATCACATCGGCTTGCGCCCGCTGGAAATGGTCGCGGTCGGGAACGATGGGCTTTCCGCCCTGCATCATTCCATCGGGGCCACGGAACGGACCGGCCGCCGCTGCATAGGCCTCGGCGAACAGGGCCGGGCGCTGGCGGGCGAGGTAATTGGTCATCGCCGGGGTGCGGCGCGCTTCGCGCAAAGCGGCCAGATCGAGCGATGCGAAGGCGGTGAAGGTCTCCCCGTCGCCCGATTGCGCCACGATCCGCCCCTTCCAGTCGACCACCTGACTGTTCCCGTCCGCCGAGGCGAGCGGCATGGCCGTGCCGGAAATCCCTGCGGTGTTGGCCGAGACGACATAGGCGAGGTTCTCGAAGGCGCGCGCCTGCTTGGCGATGTCCTTGTGGGTGGCGAGCGGCGAGCCGATTTCCGAGGAGGAATGGCAGAACACCTCCGCCCCGCGCAAGGCCAGCGCGCGGGCGATTTCGGGATAGAGGATCTCCTCGCTGGCGATGCAGGCGAGATTGCCGATCTCGGTGCGCGCGACCGGGAACACCCCTTCGATGTCGTATCGGTCGAGATAGGCCTCCCACACATCATGCGGGGAGGGCGCGAACATCGACAAGAGGCGGCGATAGCGCAGCACCACCTCGCCCGATGGCGCGATGATGAAGCTGGTCTGGAAATAGAAATCGGGGAAGGCAGCGTCGGTCTCGTAGGCATTGCCGGCCAGGAACATCCCCAGCCGCCCGGCCACTTCGCCCAGCGCGGCATATTCGGGGCCGTCGGCGGCAAAGCCCACCCGTGCGGCGAAATCGGGAATGGAAATGCGCCCCGGATAGGAGGTGAACAGGTATTCGGGCAGCACCACCAGCTTCACCGGCTTGCCCGAAAATTGCGCCACGAAGATCGCGCTGGTGCGGATCTGGGCTTCGAGTTCGGCGATGTGTTCAAGGATCGCCGCGCGCGCGCTGTCGCGATCGGGCAGGCGTTCGAGCGAGCGGGCGGTCAGCTGCATCGCCATCGCGGAAAAAGCGGCGGTCTCGGTCACGGGGTCTCCTTGGGCAAGGGCCAGCGGGGCGCGGGCAAGGGCGGCGGCGCCCAATCCTGCGGCAAGCGTATGGCGGCGGTCAATCAGGGGCATCGTCGCCCGGCCCCCGCGCAGGTTCAGGCGCAAGGCCGAGCGCGCCGGGGTTCATCAGCCCTCGGGGATCGACCTGCCGCTTGAGCGCGCAAAGGATGTCCCAGCCGGCAGGATCGTGGCGCGCAGCGAGCGGATAGGTGCGGGCGATCTGCAGGTGGACCGCGCCGAGCGACTGGAAGATCGCGATCACCTCGCCCTTGAGCCGTTCGACCAGCGCGGTGGCCTCGGGGCTGTCGGGCAGCTTCGGCAGGCGCGCGAGGTGATCGGGTTCGATGGCGTGGGCGTGGAGCGGGTTCTGCTCGCCTGGCCAGAAGAACACCGGCTCGATCAGGCAGGAGGTGCGCCCGGTGGCGGCGATCAGCGCGCCGGTTTCGACCTTGAGACGGGCCATGTCGGCGCCATTCCGGTCCCACAGCGCCTGCAACCGCTCCCACGCCTCGATCAGGCGCGAATGGGGCAGGAAGCCATGCACCGGCACCCAGCGCTCGCCCCCCGGACCCAGCATCGAGTTGGGCGGCGGAAAGGGATTGGCGCGCAGGATCTTGGGGATCGAGTTTTCGACCACGCTCCCGCCATGTTCGCGCACGATTCCCTCGATCGCGCGCATATCGGCATCGACGCCGCCCTGGTGCCGGCCTTCGGCGATGCAGTGCAGGCTGAAGGGTACGCCGTCGAGGAAGGAGCGCCCCGCCAGCGCGACCTTGGCGCCTTCCTTCATCGCCTTGAAGATGCCGCCGGCTTTGGCTTCGGCCTTGAGCATGTTGCCGAGCTGCCTTGCGTCCTTGATGAGCGAATCCCGCTTCATCCGCTGGGCTTGCAGGAAGGGGTCGAAGGCGAAGCTTTCCGAAGCGAGCTCGGCCCGCGCGATCGCGCTCATCGCAGCTAGCAGCCCATCGTGACGCTCGAAGCTGAACGAGCCATAGGCAAAGGCTGACGCCTCGCGCACCAGTTTCAGCCGGACCCGCGCTTTGAACCCGAAGGCCCCGCAATCGGCGGCGAACAGGCTGGTGAGATCGGGGCCGTAGGGGCGGAAGAAGGCCGAGCCGGTGGAGATGATCGTCCCGTCGGCCAGCACCACGTCGAAACTCACTGCGCTGTCGACCGCGCTGCCGCCCCGCGCGCCCCAGAAGATGCCGTTCTGGCTCATCCCGCCGCCCACCGTCGCGCGGATGCCCGAGAGCGTGCCCCAGGCCAGCACGCGAAGCCGCCTGGGGGCGAGCGCGCGGTGGAGCGCGTCCCAGCTGATCCCGGCCTCGACCGTGGCGACCATGTCGGTCTCGTCGATGGCGATGATGCGATCGAGCGCGGCGGTGTCAATCAGGAGGAAGCGCCCGCCGCCGTAAAGGTAGCCGCCGGTATAGCTCATCCCCCCGCCGCGCGGGACGATGGCTAACCCTGCGGCGGTCGCGGCCCCGATCCCGGCGGCCAGTTCCTCGACGCTGGCGGGGCGGAACACCGCCAGCGGCGGGGCACCGCGTGAAAGCACGTCATGGCTGTGGAGCGCGAGGCTGGCGGCATCGGTCAGCAGCGCGGCCTCCGCCACGACCTTGCGGACCGCGGCGAGCGGGTCGTCGGCGGTCTGTGCGGAGGCAAGGCTTCCCATCAGGCGGCTTCCGGCACCGGCGCGCCGGGCTCGGCTTCGGGAAAGCTTTCCGGATAGCGGCCGAGCAGCAGCAGCAGCGCGCCGCCGGCAATGAAGGCGCCCATCGCCACGGTGAGGATCGCGTCGTAGCTCCCGGTGCGGTCGAACACCTGCGCGTAGATCACCGGGGACGCCGCGGAACCGAGGCCGAAGGGCATGTAGAGCATCCCGTAGATGCGCCCGTAATTGGCCATGCCGAAATAGCGGCCCGTCAGATAGGCGATGAGGTCGCTCTCGGCGCCTGCGGCAAAGCCCAGAAGGAACCCGGCAAGGGCCGCGAGCGGGAAGGTCATCGTGTCGTCGCCCAGCAGCAGCCAGGCGGAGATCGCGGGCAGGCACAGCAGCGGAAAGGCGACGAAGCCCTGCCAGAAGCGGTCGAGCAAGGCCCCGGTGATCAGCCGTCCGGCGAATATGCCGATGCCGAGCACCCCCATCACGCTGGCGGCCGTGGTCGCATCCACCCCGCGCAGCGCGAGCATCGAGGGCATGTTGATGAACGCCCCTCCGAAGGCGGTCGCGATGCAGGCGATCGACAGCCAGATGATCCAGAAACGGTAGTCGCCGAGCGCCTTCCCGAGCGTGACCCCGGTCAATCGTCCGCTCTCGCTCTCGATCGCGGGGGGGCGCTCATCGGGGCGCGGTTCGCGGAACAGGAAAAAGGCGATCACCAGCGCGGCGAGCGGGAACAGCGCAACCGCGGCATACATCGCCCGCCAGCCCTGCGCCGCGATCACCTCGACCGCGAAGCGCGGCACGATCATCGCCGCAAGGCTGGTGCCGAGCAGCAGGATGCCGAGCGCAAGGCCGCGGTTCTCGTAGAACCACAGATTGATCGCGCGGCTCCAGGTGACCGGGGTCGAACCGATCCCGACGAGGCCGATCACCACCCAGAACCCGTAATAGACATAAAGCGTGGAGCGCGCGTCGCTGGTCGGGGTCAGGGCCACGGCGGCAAAGGCGAGCGCGAAGGCGAACAGCGACCACAGCGCCACCGGGCGCACCCCGATCCGGTCGGCCATCCAGCCGAACACCGGCGCAAGCACGCTGGCGATCACACCGAACACCGTGATCGGCAGCACCGCCTCGGTCTGGCTCCAGCCGAATTCCTCGCGCAGCGGCCCGAGGGTGAAGCCGATGACGTTGTAGGGAATCGGCGAGGCGCCGCACATGACGCCGATGATGCCGGCCAGCAGGACCTTCCAGCCCTTGGCGAATTCGCCCCGCTGGGTGGGGGCCGTGCCGGTGGCGGGGATGGTTCGGGGTGTCACACTCTCTCCTGTGCGCGCGGGTCGGCCAGGCTTGCAGCCAGGCGAAATGGGGCGGCGAAGCGAAGGTGACGCAGCCGCGCGATGCTGTCCAGCGGGCTGATCCACCGGGGGCTAGCGGGCATGATAGAACTCCGTCAGGCTGCCGTCGGGGTCGCGCACTGCGACCAGGTCGACCGTGCCGAGCCCGCCGACCGCCACGCCGCGCGCGTCAAGAGCAGGCACGATGCCATCTGCCGCAAGCCGCGCGCGATAGTCCGCGAGCGCCCGGACCGGGTAGCGCACCGACAGGATCCCCCAATTGGGGGGCGATGCATGAGCGGCCAGATCGCGTCCGGTGAAACCCTCGAACTGCATCACCTCGACGCGCCCGGTCTCCCCCGGCAGCACCGGCTGGGCCACCGCGGCGCGGCGGACGAGAGTGGTGGCAAGGTTGCCCGGGACCGAGAAATTGTTCGCGCGCGGCTCGGGATCGGTGAAGGGCGCGTCGAACAGCACCCCGAAGCCGAGCCGGTCGCGGAAGAAGGCCAGCGCGGCGGGCTGGTCGCGCACCATCCGCATGGTGTTGAAGGCTTGGCTCAGGCGCCCGACCGGAAATTCGTCAAACGGCGGCGCGGCGCGCTGGTAGAGGGCGTAATTGACCCCGTGCGGCCCCGTGACGACGACATTGACGAGGTCCGATCCGCCGAAACTGAAGGCATAGGGCGGGCTTTCCGCCCACCAGCCGCGGGCGATCGCGGCGTCGAACATCGTCTGCACACTCTCGGCCCTCAGCATGATCGAGAAGATGCCGCCCGTGTCCCACGGGCGCGCGGCAAGGCGGATCGGGCGCTGGGCCTTGGCACCGTCGAAGCGGACATAGCGGATGCAGCCGGTCTCGGCCCCCGGCGCACAGATCCTGACGAAGGCGCCCGACACGGCTTCGGGCAGGCGCCAATAGGCGAGCTCCGCGCGGGACAGCGCCCCGCGCGCGGTTTCGCGCCAGCCGCCGTCCTCCACCAGCCATTCAGCGCTGGCATCGAGATCGGCGACGCTGACCACCGCCTCGGTCCACGGCTGGACGCCGAAATCGCTCGCGCGGGTCCGGGCGTGAGCGGGCAGGGCCGGCAGGAGCGCGGCGCCGACCACGAGGGCCAGCGCCGCCAATCCTGCACGCGCAGGGGCGCGGGGCGCGTCACTCAAAGGTGAAGCCGATATCCACCCCGAAGGTGAGCGGCGGCGCGGCGAAGACCTGGTTCTGGCGCGTCGGCACATTGAACGTGTTGGCACGAAAATACTCCCGATCCGTGAGGTTCTTGCCCCACAGGGTGATGCGCCAACGGTCGGTGCGATAGCCGATCCGCGCGTCGATCCGCGTTCCCGGGCTCTGCTCGGTTCCCGGAACATTGGCGACAAGGCCGAAGGTATCGTCCTCGAAAGCCGCATCACCGCCGAAGAAGATCGTGCCCGGCCCCATCTCAGCCTCATAGACGAAGCCGATCAGGCCCTTGAATTCGGGCGCATTCTTGAGATCGAGGCCGAGCGCGCAATCGATCACCTGCTGCTCGTATTGCGGCGTTCCGGGGGTGGCGGTGACGTTGGTGCAGGCAAGGCCGGGCACGGTGTTGGTGCTGTTCGACAGCAGGCCTGCCTGCTGGAAATCGAGGTTGCGATATTCAGCATCGAGGAAGCTGGCATTGCCGTAGAAGGTCAGCCCGTCGATCGGTTCGAACCGCCCTTCGATCTCCGCGCCCTGAATACGCGCCTCACCGGCGTTGATGCGGGTGAAGGCCCCGCTCGGCAGGGTGCCGCTGATCTGCAGATCCTTGTAATCGTTGTAGAAGGCGGTCGCGTTGAAAGTGATCCGCCCGTCCCAGAACTGGGTGCGCAGGCCCGCCTCGATCGAGTCGAGTTGCTCCTCGTCGACGCGGCGGAAGCACGCCGTCGGGTTGAAGCAGTCCGAGGAGAAACCGGGCGATTTGAACCCGGTCGCATAGGAGGCGTAGAGCAGGATGTCGTCGGTGATCGCGTAATCGGCCTTCACCGTCCAGGTGATGTTGTCGGTGTCCGCGACGCCGGTGATGTTGGTCCCGAAGCCTGCGAGCGCTCCCCCGGCATTGCCGACGAAGTCGCGGTCCTCGGTGGTCCAGCGCAGGCCGCCGGTCAGCGTCAGCGCATCGGTCACGTCAATCTCCGCCTGACCGAACAGCGCGAAGCTCTGCGTTTCGACGAAGTTCTCGAACGGGAAGATGAAGGTGTAGCGCAGGTCGACAGTCTCTTCGTAGTAGAACGCGCCCGCGGTGAGGTTGACGGGCTCTGCCGGTGTGACATTGATCAGCAGTTCCTGGCTGAACTGGTCCTGCTTGGTGCGCTGGAAGAACGGGAAGCTGATGAAGCTGGAAAGGTCATCGTTCATCGCCCTCAGCGCGGTGATCGAGGTGACCGAAAAATTGTCGTAGACCCCGTTCAGCTCGATCGAGGCGCCGTAGCTTTCGACCGAACTGGCATAGTCGGTGAAGCATCCGATCGGCAGGAAGCCCGGCGGCGTGGCGGCCGAGCAGGTGACGCCGGGGGCCGGTTCGAGCGTGAAGATGTTCTGATCGCGGTCGGTCGTGATCGCCGGATTGTCGCTCGAGGAAGCCAGCGTGCTGGGGACCGGATCGGAATTGTCCTTGGTGTAGTCGAAGATCGCCGTGACCTTCCAGTGCTCGCTCATTTCGCCATGGAGGCTGCCGCGGAAGGAGAGGACTTCCTCGTCGCCCAGCCGGGTCCCGGCCTGCGCGGCAAAGGCGCCGTTGGGGTTGAGAGTGAAGTAACCGTCACGCTCCCGGTAAAGCCCCGAGAACCGCACCGCGAGGCTGTCCGCCAGCGCGAGGTTGACGATGCCGCGACCCTGCATCCGGTCGAAATTGCCATAGCCGAAATCGGCCGAGACCGAGTTGACGCCGAGCTGCGGGCGCACCGAGGTGAACTTGATCGCCCCGCCATTGGTGTTGCGGCCATAGAGCGTGCCCTGCGGCCCGCGCAGCACTTCGACCTGTTCGATGTCGAGCAGGTCGACAAGGCTGCCTACTGTCCGCCCGAGATAGACGTTGTCGACATAGATACCGATCGCCGGGTCGACCGCGCCGCGCGATTCGTCCTCGCCGATGCCGCGGAAGAAGATGCGCGCCGAATTGGAGGTGCCGGTGCCGGTGGTGATGACCACGCCCGGAATCTGCGCCTGCAGGTCGTTGGCATCCTCGATCTGCCGGAGCGCGATGTCCTTCGCGCCGAGCGCTGTCACCGAAGCCGGCACGTCCTGGAGATTTTCCGCGCGGCGTTGTGCGGTAACGATGATGGCATCCGGATCCTCGGCCGCAGCCGCATCATCGGCGCCGGCATCGTTCTGCGCCATCGCGGGCGAGACGCTTGCGAAAAGTGCAAAGGCTGAGGTCATGCCGGCGATCGCCTGGTTAAGCCGAAAACGTTGGGTCATGGGGTTGGGCTCCTTGTCTGTTGCGCGACTGGCCGCCTGCTGACGTTCCATATCCTCGACTTCCTGCGCCGCGAATTTGTCCGGACAAAAGCTTGCTTGTCAAGCGCGCACATGCCAGTTGTCCGGACAAGTTATGTCAGAAATGTCGTGCGGAGTGCCTTTTTCGCAACAGCATGACCTGAAGGAGCCCTGTCTTGGACATGTCCGGATATGCCTACCCGATGCTGGTCTATGCCCACCTGCTGATGTTCGTGCTGTGGCTGGGCGCGGATGTCGGGGTGTTCGTGCTGGGCCAGCATTTCCGCAAGCGCGAGAAGTGGTCGCTCGACCAGCGCATCGCCTTGCTCACCCTGCTGGTCGCGGTCGACATGGTCCCGCGCAGCGCCTGGGCGCTGATGGTGCCGCTGTCGCTGAGCGTGGTTGCCAGCGGCGGCTGGTGGGCGGTGCCAGTCTGGCTGCTGGCGGGGGCCTGGGCGGTCGGCCTGTTCTGGCTGTGGCTGGTGTGGGATTCGCACGCGCACGACCAGACCCCGCGCGCGGCCCGCAACCGCCGGATCGAGGGCTGGCTGCGCTGGGCGATCGGCGGCTTCTACCTGTGGCTGGGCGGGCAGAGCCTGCTCGCCGACGCTCCGCTTTCGCCCGATTGGCTGGCGGCCAAGGCATTGTTGTTCGGGCTGATATTCGTCGCCGCGATTATGATCGACGTGACCTTCAAGCCCGTCGGCGCGCAGCTTGCCGCGGTGCTCACCGAAGGCTCGAGCGACGCCACCGAAATCCCGCTGCGCCGGACGATGGACCGCACGCGCATCTGGGTGTGGGCCGTCTACCTGCTGCTGCTGGTGACGGCCTTCCTCGGCAATGTGAAGCCGGGCTGAGCTTGTCGCATGAGGTGCGGCAAGAATGGCACAGCTCCTCGCCGCAAGGAGCGATGCGCGGCCCCTGCGGAAATTTGTCTGGACAAATTCCGGGGCCTTGGCAGAAATAGGAGCGGGGAAATTTCGGGACGCCTGATCGGGCGCATTTCCAGGGGAGATTACAGGATCATGAAAAAGCTTGTTCCCAGCATTCTGCTGACAGCCACGATGCTGACGCCGAGTGCGCTGATGGCGCAGACTGTGGCCGACGAGGACGAAAAGGCCGCAGTCACGCTCGGCAGCAACGAGATCGTCGTCACCGCCCGCAAGACCGAGGAGCGGCTGCAGGAAGCGCCGCTTGCGGTTGCCGTGGTGACCGCCGACGGGATCGACCGGCTCGGCTTCAACAGCGTCACCGACCTGACCCGCGCCACCGCCGGCCTCGTCTTCGACGACACCTTCGGGCGCGATGCCAACCGTCCGGTGATCCGCGGCCAGGCCAACATCCTCGGCGATTCCGGCGTCGCTTTCTTCATCGACGGGATCTACTTCAACGGCTCGATCGCCGACTACGACATCGACAGCATTTCGCGAATCGAAGTCGTGAAGGGGCCGCAAAGCGCGCTCTACGGTCGCAACACCTATTCCGGCGCGATCAACATCATCACCAAGAACCCGACCGATCGCTGGCGTGGACGGGTACAGGCCGATGTCTCGGAAGGCGCGGCCTACGACATCTCGGGCAGCGTCAGCGGGCCGATCGCGCAGGGGCTGGGGCTGATCGTCGGCGGACGCTACTTCAAGAACGAGGGCTTTTTCACCAACCAGTTCGACGGTTCGCCGATCGGCGTGCAGGAAACCCAGTCGGGTTTCGCGATGCTCAAGTATGACGATGGCGGCGCGCTGCGCGTGGGCCTGCGCGGCAATTACACCCGCACCCGCGACGGCCAGCCCGCGATCTTCGCGACCGACGCCAACGACAACAACTGCCTGCCTGACAACGGCGCGCTTTACGCCGGGCGGGGGCGCTATTTCTGCGGCGTCATTCAGCCGCAGGCCGTCAGCAGCGATTACAGCGAGCAGTTCGAAGGCGAATTCGTCGGCAACGCGATCGACACATGGAATGCCGGGCTGACGGTCGAGCTCGACCTGACCGACAACCTGACCCTGACGTCGCTCACCGGCTACAACAGCCGCGAATCCGTGCAGCGCACCGATGGCGACTATTCGCCCAGCCGCTTCCAGGGCGTGATCTTCGCGACGATCCCGCTCGGCCCGCCGACCGCGCCGCTGGTGCCCTTCGGCTTTGCCAGTTCGCAGTCCGATTTCTCGTTCTCGAACGAATCCGACCGGACCGACTGGCAGCAGGAACTCCGCCTGCAATACACCACCGATCGCGCGCGCTTCCTGCTCGGCGGGTTCTACTGGGAACAGGACAGCACCTCGACCGACAACCGCGTGCTGCCGCCCGGCGCGCAGGCCGAGGCGAATGCCAACATGCTCGCCGCCCGTCAGGCGCGCTGCGCGGCCAATCCGCGTTGCGCCTCGCTCAGCCCTGCGTTCCCGCTCGGCTCGCTGACCGAAAGCCGCAACAATTCCGAAGACAACATCCGCAACATCGCGGTGTTCGGTTCGGTCTCCTTCGACCTGACCGACCGCTTCTCGATCAGTGCCGAGGGGCGCTATCAGGAAGAACGGATCAGTACAGTCGCGCAGACCGCCACGGTGCAGTCCGGCAATATCGGCGCACCGGTTACGGCGGAGGTCACGTTCAAGGAGTTCCTGCCGCGCGTCACTGCCGATTTCCAGGTCACCCCCGACAACCTGCTTTATGCCGTCTACGCGGAAGGTCAGAAGCCCGGCGGCTTCAACGGTCCGGCAGCGATCGCGGTGGGCCGCACGTCCTTCGGCGCGGAAGATGTCGTCTCTTACGAAATCGGTTCGAAGAACACCTTCCTCGACGGCGCGCTGCAGGTGAACCTCGCCCTGTTCCACAACACCATCGAGGGCTACCAGCTGACCCAGCCGGTCGAGGTTATCAACCCGCCGCTGGCACCGCAGCAGGTCTCCGCCATTAACAATGCGGGTGACGTGCGGATCACGGGTCTTGAACTCGAACTGCTCGTGCGGCCCTCGCCGGAACTGACGCTGACCGCCAACTACGCCTATGCCAACAGCCGCTTCCGCAACGGCAGCGACGAAAATCAGGGTGTGCTCAACGATGTGGCGGACGACGGTCTGGTCAACTGCTCGACCGGGGACCAGCTGCCCAACATCAGCGGGTGCCAGTCGCTGTTCGGCGACATCACCGGCCAGAGCTTGCCGCGCGCGCCCGAGCATACGGTGTTTGTCGACCTCGACTATCGCCGCGACATCGGCAATTCGGGCTGGCAGGGCTTTGCGGGGATCAATGCCTATCTGCTGTCGAGCAGCTTCGCACAGGTCCACAATCTCGCCGAAACCGGGGATTCGGTGGTGTCCGATTTCCGCATCGGCGCGCAGAACGACAATTTCCGCCTGCAGTTCTTCGTCCGCAACCTGTTCGACGAAACGGCGGTCAACCAGCTGATCCGCTACGCCGATGCGAACCGCGACCTGCGCCGCAACTTCATCGCGGGTCTGCGTCCGCCGCGCCGCTTTGGCGTGATTGCCGAAGTGCGGTTCTGATCGGCCGCCTCTGATACAAAGCCGAAGGGCGGGAGCTTGCGCTTCCCGCCCTTCTTTTTTTACGATCCGCTCAGGCGCGCGACAGGACGGCCTCGGCCGCCGCTTCGGCGCTTTCGAGCGCGGCCTCCATGCCGCTGGCCGCGCGGCCAAGGTGCTCGCCCGCAAAATAAAGCCGCTTGCCGCTGTGCCGGGTCGTTGCGGCGAGATCGGCGGCCATGCCGGTGCCGATATGGTGGTAGATGCCGCGCGCGCCCGGATTGCGCTGCCAGCTGAAAAGCCGCGCCACCTTGAGCTTGCCCCGGGCGGCGGGGCGTACCGCCTCGATCCGCTGCACGATCATGCGCGCAGCATCATCCTGCGCCATCCGGTCGAGCAGGTCTGCGCCCGCGCCGGTGGTCCACAGCTTGAGCATCGGCGGATCGGAGCCGAGCACGAAGACGCGCCCGATCAAGGGGGCGTCGGTCCACAGGGTGCGGGGCAGGCCGTCGCTGTCCCAGAACGGCTCGCTCGCGGCGATGTAGGCGAAGCTCGCGCGGGTATAGGGCAGCTCGGCGATCATCCGCGCCGCGGCGGGCGGCAGGGTGGTTTCGAGCGGGATGTGGCGCAAGGCGGCAAAGGGGATGGTGCAGATCGCATGAGCAGCGCGCAGGGTTCCTCCGGCGAAGTGCAGCGTGACCCCGTCCGGTTCCTCGCGCAGGCCCTGGACCACCTCGCCGAGCCGCACCTCGCGGCGCAAGCTTGCTGCCATGGCTTCGGGCAGGCGCTGCGATCCGCCCGCGATGGTCGCGACCGGGCCGGGCTGGCTGGCGAAGACCGCGAAGGTGCGCGCGAGGTTGAGCTGCGACATCGTCGCCAGACCGTTGCCGTTGAAATTGGCCGCGATCAGCCGCAGCGCCTCGTCGCTGGCGCCCGCATTCCTCAGCGCCGCGAGCGCCGGGATATCCGTGCCGGGCGGGGCATCGAGCCACGCTGAGGGGTCTGCCAGCCGCGGGAAGGCGCGGGCGTAGTGGCGCAGCAGGGCGGCCGGCTCGACCGCGCGCTCGGCATCGGAGAGGCGGTTGCCGGGGCTGGTCGGCCAGTCGCCGGGCGTCGTGACGGCGCCGTTGACCGCGTAGAGATTGCCCGGCGCATCGGCGATGCCCGCCCCCGCACCGCCGCCGGTCGGAAGGTCGATGCCGCACGCGTCCGCGATTGCGCGAAGGCGGGCATAGCCGGCACCGACCTGGATGCCGCCTGCCTCGGGCGCGCCGGGAAGGTCGCGCAAGGTGTGGAGCCGTCCGCCGACCCGCTGCTCGGCCTCAATCACGACCACTGACAGGCCGGCCGCCTCGCACAGCCGCGCGGCGTGGAGGCCCGCAAGCCCGGCGCCGATGATCGCGACGTCAGCCTCGGTCCGGCTGCGGGCCAGCGCCGGGGCGGCCCCGGCGATAATCGCCGCGCCCCCCCCGGCGAGGAGGGCGCGGCGCGTGACCGTGATCAATGTCCGGCGCTCGGCTTGGCCTCGCTGCCTGCCGCCGCGCGCTTGCGATCGATGAGCAGCTTGAACTTGGTCCAGGTCGTCTCGTTGGGCCGCGCATCGTCCGTGGGCGGGGCCTGTTCGTAGATCGGGTAATTGGCCCGGATCTCGGTCTTGAGCACCTCGGGCAGCTCCTCGAAGCCGCCGGGCAGCTTGCGGCCCATGGCGTTGAAGGCCATCTGACCGGGGCGGCTGCCCATCTTCATCCACGGCACCCAGCCCGAGATGCGCACCCAGCTGACCATCGGATAGGCCGTCGGCTTGCTGCTGTCGTAAAGCTCGCTCTTCAGCGCGCCGAAATCGAAGATTTCCATCGCGTGATATTCGCCGCCGACATATTCCTGGTAATCGCCGGTGAGCGGGTTGGTGTAGAACAGCGGCGCTTCGAAGGGCATGAAGACGTAGGGTCCGGCCTCGCGCAGACTGCCCAGCGTGAAGGGCGTGCCGTCGGCACCCATGGCGAAGTTCGGGCGGCCGTTGACCGGGTCATTGTGGATATGCATCACCTCGACCGTCTCGCCGGTATAGGGGTTTTCCCATTTCTGCAGCACTTCGCCGGTCTTGGGATCGAGCATCAGCATGACCTCGCGGCTCACCAGCTTCCAGCCCTTGCCGCGCTTGGGATCGTCGACCTCGACGCAGGTGCGGATGTTCATGCCTTCGCCCTTGAACAAGAGCTTGTCACGCACGCCCGGGCTGCGGCCGTAGATATTGCCCGACCAGTGGTAGACCGCGGGCTTGTCTTCCGAGACACCGCATTGCAGGCGCTTGGAGATTTCGAGCGCATCTTGCGGATTGGCAGGGTCGAGCGTGCGAGCGTCGGCCGTTCCGCCCCCCAGCATTGCGCAGGCGGCCAGACCGGTAGCCAGAAGACCGAATTTCGTCGATGTCATCATTTCCCTCCAAACCAGCATCATATTTGGAACCTGCGTCAGCAATCACGCAATTCCTCCTTGACTTTAGATTTGTCCGGACAAATTGTGAAGCCTGAATTCTGATCGTTGCCACGCAGGCCGGAAGGACCATGGAAGAAATCGTGTTTGCCGCTGCCAGCCTGCTGTTCGTTCCCGGATCGCGTGCCGACCGTTTTGCGAAGGCGCGTGCCGCCGGCGCCGGTTTGAGCGTGATCGATCTGGAGGACGCGGTGGCGGCCGCCGACAAGGCAAGCGCGCGCGCTGCGGCCCTGTCGCAGGTGGAAGGCGCGCCGCAAGGCTGGGCGATCCGGATGAACGCGGTGCGCACGGCGGCGGGGATTCGCGATCTGGCCGCCTTCATCGACGCGCCGGTGCTGCCCCGGACGCTGCTGATCCCGATGGTCGAGGAGGCCGGTGACCTGGCGGTGGTCGCCGGCGCGCTGGGTGACCGCTGTCCGCAATTGATCCCCCTGATCGAGACCCCGCGCGGGCTGCGCCATGCGCTCGAGGTGGCCCGGCACCCGATGGTGGCCGCGATGATGTTCGGCGGCGGCGATTTCTCGGGCGAGCTCGGCGTCGAACTCGCATGGGAGCCGCTGCTGGCCGCGCGCCAGCAATTCGTGCTGGCCTGCGCCGAGGCACGCAAACCCGCGATCGACGTGCCTTTCATCCGGCTCGACGACGAAGCGGGTCTCGCCGAGGAATGCGCCCGCGCGCGCGCGATCGGATTTGCGGCAAAGGCCGCGATCCACCCGGCGCAGCTTTCGGCGATCACCGCGGCCTTCCTCCCGAGCGAGGCCGAAGTGGCTGAAGCGCGCGAGGCGCTGGCCGCTTACGAGGCGGGCGGCGGGCAGGCCATACGGTTCCGCGGGCGCATGCTCGAAGCACCGTTCATCATCAGGTATCGCGCGCTTCTCGCGCGACACGAGGAGCAAGCGCATGCGTGACAGCTATATAGAGGTCTCCCCCGGCCGGTTCCGCGAGGTGCAGGGGCGCTACTTCGAGGATTTCGTGGTGGGCCATGTCTATGAACACCGCCCCGGACGCACCATCACCGATGCCGACAACGTGTGGTTCACGTTGCTGACGATGAACACCCACCCGGCACATTTCGATTACGAGCTGTCGAAGGACACCGAGTTCGGCAAGCCGCTGGTGGTCAGCCCTTTCACGATCGCGCTGATGACCGGCATGAGCGTGTCCGACACCAGCGGCAAGGCGATCGCCAACCTCGGTTGGGATGAGGTGCGCATGGTCAAGCCGCTGTTCGTCGGCGATACGCTCTATTGCGAAAGCGAAGTGCTGGAAAAGCGCGAGAGCGCCAGCCGCCCCGAGCAGGGCATCGTCACCTTCAAGACCACCGCGATGAACCAGCACGGTGACATCGTGGCCCATTACAAGCGCACCGTGCTGGTGTGGAAGCGCGGCTTCGGCGCGCTCGACAAGTAACCCGTCAGACCTCAAGGACGTCAGTCATGACCAGTGCCGCAGCAATTGCTAACCAGATCCGCACGATCGATCCCGACGAGGAACGCGCCTTCATGGACGCGATCGACCGCTGGCTCGAACGTGAGGTCATCCCGGTGGTCAAGCATCACGACCACAACGACCTGTGGCCCGCCGAACTGGTCGCGCAGATGGCCGAAATGGGCCTGTTCGGCGCCACCATCGGGCAGGAATATGGCGGGCTTGGCCTGCCTGCGACGACCTATGCCAAGATTGTCATGCGCATCTCCAGCTACTGGATGGCGATCACTGGTATCTTCAATTCGCACCTGATCATGGCAGCTGCCGTCGAACGGTTCGGCACCGTGCAGCAAAAGGCGAAGTGGTTGCCGAAATTCGCGACGGGCGAAATCCGCGGCGGGCTGGCCCTTACCGAACCCAACGCCGGCACCGATCTCCAGGCGATCCGCACCGTGGCCCGCAAGGACGCCAATGGCGACTACATCCTCAACGGCACCAAGACCTGGATCTCCAATGCCCTGAACGGCCAGTGCTTTGCGCTGCTCGCCAAGACGGACCCGGCGGCCGAGCCGCGCTACAAGGGGATGAGCCTGTTCATCGCCGACAAGCGGGACGGCCTTTCCACCGGCAAGAAGTTCGACAAGCTGGGCTACAAGGCGATCGACAGCGCGGAACTGGTGATGGAGGACTACAAGATCCCCGCCGACCAGCTGATCGGCGGCGTCGAGGGGCAGGGCTTCTTTCAGGCCACCGGCGGGCTCGAACTCGGCCGCATCAACGTCGCCGCGCGCGGGGTGGGGCTGGCCGAAGGCAGCCTCCGGCTCGCCACCGAATATTCGCAGCAGCGCCACACCATGGGCAAGCCGATCGCCGACCACCAGGCGATCCAGCTGAAGCTTGGCGAGATGGTCACGCGCGCGCGCGCCGCACGGTTGCTGACGCTCGATGCCTCGGAAGCCTATGACCGCGGCGAACGCTGCGACAAAGAAGCGGGCATGGCCAAGTATTTCGCCTCGGAAGCCGCGGTGGACAACAGCCAGGAGGCGATGCGGATCTACGGCGGCTATTCCTATTCCAAGGAATACGACATCGAACGCTACTACCGCGACAGCCTGCTGATGTGCATCGGCGAGGGCACCAATGAAATGCAGCGCATGATCATCGCCAAGCAGCACCTCAAGGAAAACCCGGCCTGAACGGGCGGCGCGCGATGGAGCCGGCAACCGATCTTCCACTCCGGGGCTTCCGGATTATCAGCGCCGAGCAATACGGCGCGGGGCCATACGGCACGATGTTCCTTGCCCAGATGGGGGCTGAGGTCATCAAGATCGAGCCGCCCGGCAAGCCCGGCCCCGATGGCCAGCGGCGCGGCGGGGGCGATACGGCGCGCGCGGTTGGCCCGCATTTTCTGCGTCCCGGCGAAAGCGTCTATTTTCAGGCGTTCAACCTGAACAAGCGTTCGCTGACGCTCGATCTCGGGACGGATGCCGGGCAGGAAGTGCTGCACCGGCTGGTGCGTCAGAGCCACGCGGTCGCCAACAACATGCGCGGCGATCTGCCCGCGCGGCTCGGCCTCGATTATGCCACACTCGGCACGATCAATCCGGCGATCGTCTGCGCGCACCTGTCGGCCTACGGGCGCGACAACGCACGCGCCAAGTGGCCCGGTTATGATTACCTGATGCAGGCGGAGGCAGGCTATTGCCAGCTGACCGGGGAACCCGGCGGCGATCCGCAGCGCATGGGCCTGTCGATGGTCGACTTCATCACCGGCACGATCTTCTGCATCGGCCTGCTCGGCGCGCTGGTCGATGCGCAGCGCAGCGGCAGGGGGCGCGATGTGGACACCGATCTGCTATCGGCCGCCGTGCATCAGACGTCCTATCCGGCGCTGTGGTACATGAACAATGGCGACGAGACCCAGCGCACCCCGCGCAGCGCACACCCCACCGCTACGCCCAGCCAGATGTTCCGCGCTGCCGACGGGTGGATGTTCGTGATGTGCCAACTGCCCAAGTTCTGGGACATCCTGACCACCCGCATCGGACGCGAGGATCTCGCCGCCGATCCGCGCTTTGCCACCAATGTCGACCGGCTGGCCAACCGTGCGGCGCTCACCGAGGCGCTCGATGTGGAGTTCGGCAAGCAGCCGATGGCGCACTGGCAAGAATTGCTCGGCGGGCGTGTTCCGGTTGCCCCGGTCTATGAGCTGGGCGCCGCGCTGGACAATCCCTGGCTCGATGAAATCGGGCTGCGCGATACTATCGCCCATCCCGACGCGCCGGAATTGCACGTGCTCAAAAGCCCGCTCAAGTTCGACGGCAAGCGGCCCGCCAACCGCGCCGCGCCGCTGCTGGGGGCCGATAGCGAGGATATTCTCGCCGAACTTGGCTATGATCCTGACGATATTGCCCGGCTCCAAGCCGGCGGCATCGTCTGAAACGCGCCGGGTAGGGCAAGGCAGCGCGATGGGTCAGCTGGGCGGCATCAGGGTCATCGATCTCACGCAGTTTCTGCCGGGCCCCATGATGACGGTGATGATGGCCGATCAGGGCGCCGAGGTCATCAAGGTCGAACCCGCTGCTGGCGATCCGGCGCGTGAACAGGCCCCCTTCGACACCTATGATGGCGCGCAGCATTCGGTGTGGTTCGCCAATCTCAACCGCGGCAAGCGCAGCGTCGTGCTCGACCTCAAGAGCGATGCGGGCAACGCGGCCCTGCGCGATCTGATCGCCGGGGCTGACGTCTTCGTGGAAGGATTTCGGCCCGGCGTGATGGCGCGCCTCGGATTCGACTATGCGGGCGTCAAGGCGATCCGGCCAGATATCGTCTATTGCTCGATCTCGGCCTTCGGGCAGAAAGGCGCATTATCGCATCACCCGGCGCACGACATGGCGGTGCAGGCGCTTGCCGGGTTTCTGTCGGTCAACGACGGGCCGGACGGCACCCCTGTGGTGCCCGGCGCGCCGAGCGCCGATCTCGCCGCCGGACTGACGGCGCTTTCGGCAGTGCTTATGGCATTGGTCGGACGCGCCCGCACGGGCGAGGGCGCTTACATCGACTGCGCGATGTTCGACAGCCTGCTGCCGTGGTGCGTGCACACTGCCGGTAGCGCCATCGCAGGCGGCGCGGCGCCGCGTTCGGCTTCGCAGCGAAGCCTTGGCGGGGCGGCGTTCTATCAGGTCTATCGCACGGCGGATGATGCCCACGTCGTGCTTGGTGGGCGCGAGATGAAGTTTGCCCGCAACCTGCTGACCGCATTGGGACGGGACGACCTTATCCCCTTGGCCGAGGCTCCGGCGGGCGAGCAGGGTGCGCTGATCGCGTTCCTGCGCGACACCTTCGCCACGCGCACCCGGGCCGAGTGGGAAGCGTGGTTTGCCGACAAGGATGTCGCCTTCGCACCTGTCCTCGATTTCCGCGAGGCGCTTGATGCGCCCCATGTCGCCGAACGCGGCCTGCTGGTCGCGGGCGAGGGCGGGGGCAAGCATGTCGCCCCGCCGATCCGCTTTGCCGGTGAGCATTGGACCCCGGGACGTGTGCCGAACCTTAGGGAAGGTGGCGAATGACCGGCAGGCTAGGCTTCGACGTCGATATGCATCGCATAGGCGAAGCGATCCCCGGGGTGGTGGCTGACCGAGATCTCGAAAATCCGGCCTTTCTGGTCGAAGTAGCAGCGCAGGATGCGCAACACCGGACTGGCTTCCTCAACCTCAAGAATGGCTGCCATTCGCTCGGGGGCGGCGATGGCCTGAATGTCCTGCGTGACCTTGCTGATGTGCACCCCGGCAAGCTGCTCGATCTGGCTGAACAGCGTGCCCGCCCCGAGATCGAGCGCCGCCACCGCATCGCCGAGCAGTTCATGGAAATAGGCGTCGGTTACGGCGATCGGCGGCACGTCGCCCGCGTGGCGGCGCACCCCGCGAAAAGCGGTCCATTCGCCGTGCATCGGTTCGGGCAGTTGCACAGCAACCTCGGGCGGCAGGGTGCCACGGCCCTCGAATGCGTAGGTCACCTCGCTGCCTTGCGCATATTGCAGCAGCTCTCCGACATTGGAGAGCGGCTGGTGCAGCGCGCCTCCGCGTGCGGCCGCCGGCTGGACCGTGGTGCCCGATCCGCGCCGTCGCTGGATAAGCCCCTCCGCTTCAAGCCGACGCAGCGCTTCCCGGATGGTGTAGCGGCTGACATCGTACTTGCGGCACAGCACCGTTTCCGTGGGGAACTGACGTCCACCCGCGAATTCGCCCTTCATGATCGCTTCGCGCAATTCGCCTGCCAGCTGCAGGTAGCGCGGGATGCGCTGCGGCTTTGCTTCTTCGGCTATCGTGGCCACTTCAAGCTCCAAATCTCCGGCGGTCTGGCAGGGGGCATATCATGAACGAGCCGCTGCTGACCGGACTTGGCGCAAGGTTAGCGCGCCCCGTGACAAAAGGCGAGCGCCAGCGTGCGCGGCTGCACCTGCTCGACTGGCTGGCCTGCGTGGCGGGCGCACGCGGCACCAAGGCAGCGGCGCTGGGCGCGACTATCTCCCACGACGGCTGGGAGCGTGCGACCTATCTCGGTAACGTGCTGGAGATGGATGACGTGCACCGCACCGCGCTGCTTCATCCCGGGCCTGTGGTGTGGCCGGCCGCGCTGAGCATGGAGAGCGCCAGCATCGACGCGCGGCTTGATGCCGCGGTGCGCGGCTATGAGGCGATGATCGCCATCGGTTCAGCCTGCGATGCCCGCCACTATGCCCATTGGCACCCGACCGCCACCATGGGAGGCTTCGGCGCTGCGGCTGCTTTCGGTTCGTTGATCGGTTTTGCGCCGGTCGAGTATGCCCATGCGCTCGCCAATGCCGGGTCGGTCGCGGGGGGGCTGTGGCACCTGCGCCATGCACCTGGCGTGCTCACCAAGCAGTGGCACATTCATCATGCCGTGCGCACCGGACGCGACGCTGCGCTTCACGTTCACTACGGCGCGACGGGGCCGCTCAGCTTGCTTGAGGGGCCGCAGGGGCTGTTCGCCGCGATGACCGACAGGCCCGGCGTGTTGGGTGGAGGCGGCAAGGGGTGGCTGATCCATGACGTCAGTTTCAAACCCTTTGCCGCCTGCCGCCACGCCCACCCGGCGATCGACGCTGCGATTCAGCTACGCGCGAGCGGAATGCTGGAGGCGCCTTTCGTGGTCGAGACCTATGCCGACGCGCTGACCTTTTGCGACCGCCCCGACCCGCAAAGCGAGCTGGAAGCGAAGTTCTCGCTCCAGCACGCGGTCGCGGTCGTGGCGGACGGGCGCAGGGCCCAGCCGGAGGATTTCACCCCTGAAGCCATCACCGCGCTCGCCCCGCTGCGTGCGCAGGTGAGCGTGGCCGAGGATGCCGCCTTCACCGCCCGCTATCCCGCCCATTTCGGCGCGCGGGTCAACGGGCTGGAGCTGATCGACACCCGCGGCGATCCCGAAAGGCCGGTGTCGGCGGACCACATCATCGCCAAGATGCACAGCCTCGCGCGCTGGGGCGGCTTGCCGCGGTCCGCAGCCGAGCGCGCGGTGCATCTGGCGCTGGAGAGCGATGACGGCGGCGCCATCGACGCGCTGATCGAGGACTGGACCCGGTGAGCGCGACCAAGGCCATCCTCGATTTTGCAGCTGCGCGGCACACCCTGCCGGCACCGGTACGCGCCGATGCGCTGCGGTTGCTGGCCGATACGCTCGCCAGCGGAGCCGCCGGTGCGCAATCGACCGAGGCCCGCAAGCTGAGAAACGCGCTCCCCGCTTTCGGCACCGACCCCGAGGCCCGCCTGCTGTGCGGCGGCTTGGCCCCGGCAGCATCGGCGGCCTTCTTCAACGCCTTTGCGATCCACTGTCTCGAATGGGACGCGGTGCACGAAGGCGCGGTGGTTCACGCGCTGTCGGTGGTCACCGCCGCCTTGCTGGCGCAGTCGGACGACCGTGGCGGGACGGACCCTGAGATTTTGCTCACCGCGCTGGCAGTCGGGGTCGATATCGCCAGCGGGCTGGGTATTGCGGCAACCGGGCCGATGACATTCTTTCGCCCGGCCACAGCAGGGGTGATCGGCGCAGCGCTGGCGGCGGCGCGGCTTGCCGATATCGAGCCCGCGAAATTCACCGACGTTCTGGGCCTGGCCTATTCCTTCGCGAGCGGGACGATGCAGGCCCATGTCGAGGCCTCGATCGCCCTGCCGCTCCAGATCGCCAATGCCGCGCGCGCTGCCCTGACCGCCGTCGCGCTGGTCGAGGCGGGGATGGAGGGCCCGCATGATGCTCTGGAGGGACCGTTCGGCTATGCAAAGCTGATCGAGCCGCTCGATCTGGCGCGCTATACCGCCGGGATCGGCACCGCCTGGCGGATCAGCGAAGTCGCGATCAAGCCCTTTCCCTCGGGCCGCGCCAGCCACGGAGCGCTGGGCCAACTCGATGCGCTGTATCGTGAAGGCCTGCGGCTCGCCGATGTGGCGAAGATCGACGTCTTCGCGCCTCCCCTGATCGCCCGGCTGGTGGGCCGCCCGGCCCGGCCCGGCATGACGGGGGCCTATGCGCGGCTATGCCTGCCGATCCTCGCGCCGATGATGCTGCGCGACGGGTTGATCGATCCTGCGCTCTTCGATGCGAATGGCCGGTCCGCGCCCGAGCTGCTCCGACTGGCGGCGAACGTGTCCGTTTCCCCCGATGGCAACCCTGACGGCAATGCCCTGTCACCGCAGCGGATCGTGGTGACCCGGCACGACGGCGCCGTGTTCGAGCGCGTCATCAGCGCCAATCTCGGCAGCATCGCCCACCCGATGAGCGCCGCGCAATCGGCAGCCAAATACAGCCTGTGCCGCCACCTTGCCGGGGATGCGGCCGATGCTCGCCTCTTCGACGACCCTCTGTCCTACTTTGCGGATTCGCCATGACCTACCCGACCTATTTCGAAGCGCTCAACCACCGCCAGATTCTCGCCGACTACCCGATCGGCGAGGCCTTCACCGCACGCTATCGCAGCATGAGCCGGGACGAGCTCTTCGCCATTCAGGATGCGCAGTTCCGCAAGCTGATGCAGCGCGGCTGGCAGGTGCCCTTCTACCAGCGGCTGTGGGGCGCGAAAGGCATCGAGCCGGGCGACATCGGCGGCCTTGCCGACATCACAAAGCTGCCAGTCTACGACAAGAGCGACCTCATGGCCTCGATCGCCGAACACCCGCCCTTCGGCGATTTTGCCGGCATGGGCGCGCCCGAAACCCGCGCGCCCACCATCTTCCACACCACCTCCGGCACCACCGGCAAGCCGCAGACGCTGATCTTCGGGCCCAAGGGGCGCGAGGTCGGCAATCTGCTGGTGGGCCGGATGTATCGCTGGATGGGGCTGGAGCCGACCGACGTGGTGCACTCGGTCTATGGCCACGGCATGATCAACGGCGGGCATTACATCCGCGAGGCGGTGACCCACTTCACCAACTCGGTGTTCCTCTCCGCCGGCACGGGGATCGAGACCCGCTCTGTCAACCAGGTGCGGCTGATGGCCGATTTCGGCGTCACCGCGATCGTCGGCTTCGTCGACTATATCCGCAAGCTGGCCGAGACCGCCGAAGCCGAAGGCCTGTTCGACCGCATCAATATCCGCATGATCATCGGCCACCTCGGCACCGAGGACCGCGCCAGCACCGAGGCCGCGTGGCACGGGGCCAAGGCCTATGACTGGTACGGCGTGGGCGACACCGGCAGCATCGCGGGCGAAGGGCCGGAGCGGGACGGGATGTATGTCTGGGAGGACGCGCAATATCTCGAACTGCTCGACATCGAGAGCGGCGCTCCGGTGGCGCGGGGGGAGACCGGGGACATGGTCGTCACCTGCCTCTACAAGGACGACATCGCCCCCTGCATCCGTTTCAACACCCACGACATCACCCATGAATTGGACGGGCGCGGCGAGATCGTGTTCAAGCGCATCGCGGGCTTCAAGGGTCGCAGCGACAATATGGTCAAGCTGCGCGGGATCAACGTCTTTCCCCATGCGATCGGCGCGATCATTGAAAACCGGCCCGACCTGACCGGCGAATATGTCTGCCACCTGCGTCGTAATGCGAGCCAGAAGGACCACATGACCGTGACGCTCGAAAGCCGCGGCGGCAGCGATGCGGGCGATCTTGCCGAACTGCTGCGCCGCGGGCTGGGGGTCGAGGTCGAAGTGGCGCTGGTCGCGCCCGGCGAAACGGCGCGCGCCACCGAGATCGACACCCGCCAGAAGCCGCTCCGCCTGATCGACAAGCGCGGGCTGTGAGGACGACATGATCGATTTCGATGCCCTCGAAGCGGCCAACGTCCCGCTCAACGCCTTCAGCGATTTCGACCGCGCGGCGACCTTCGGCGAGGGGCCGCTGGCGGGGCTGACGATCGGGGTGAAAGCCAATATCGCGGTCGCCCGGATGCCGTGGCACGCCGGCCTCGCCGCCTTCGAAACGCGGCTGGCCGAGCGCGATGCCGATGTCGTCGCGCTGCTGCGGCAGGCCGGCGCGGCGGTCATCGGCGTCCTCAACATGGAGGAGGCCGCGCTCGGCGCGAAGAGCGACAACCCGCATTTCGGGCCGGTCCACAACCCGCACCGGATCGGCTATTCGCCCGGCGGCTCTTCTGGCGGGAGCGGGGCGGCGGTCGCGGCGGGGCTGTGCGACGTCGCTCTGGGCACCGACACGATGGGATCGGTGCGCATTCCCGCGAGCCATTGCGGGGTTTACGGCCTCAAGCCCGCCACCGCGAGCGTCAGTCAGGAGGGGCTGGAACCGGCCGACCTGTCGCTCGACGCGATCGGGCCGCTGGCGCGCGATCTCGCCACGCTTGAGCGGGCGGCGCGGGTGATCTCGGGCTTTGGCGATGATCCGCTGGAGGGCGCGGGAGCGACGCTGGTCGACCACGGCGTCGAGGTCCATCCCGAGGTCGCGCGCACCTTCGACGCCGCGCTCGCCGTGCTGGAGGCCGGCCCGAGAGCCGTTGCGCTCAGCCATCCTCAGAGCCGCATCCGCTTTGCCGGGTTCATCGGCGTCTCGCGCGAAATGGCGGCGCACCTGCGTGGCGTTTCCACCTCCGAGCGACTGGCGAAGCTGCTCACCTATGGTCCGCGCCGCAGCCTTGCCGACTGGGCCGAGGACCGCGCGATCCTTGAACGCACCCGCGACGAGGTGCGCGCGGTGATCGCCGAGCACGGCTTCCTGATCCTGCCAACCGTCCCCAACCCGCCGTTCCCGCACAGCGAACCCGAACCCGCCGCACAGGCCGATTTCACCTGCCTCGCCAATATCGCGGGTCTTCCGTCGATCAGCTTGCCCGCAGGCTGGACCGCGGACGGCCTGCCGATTGGCGTGCAACTGGTCGGCCCGGCAGGCGCGGAAGCGGGACTCTTCACACTCGCCCGCCGGATCGACGACAGATTGCGGGCCTATCACCCGCCAGCCCAAGGAGCCTGACCGATGCGTATCATCTGCCTGTTCAACCTGAAGCCCGGAGTCGACGTGTCCGAGTATGAACAATGGGCGAAGACCCGCGACATTCCCGGCGTCAACGCGCTCGGATCGGTGACGAGCTTCACCGTCCACAAGGCCACTGGCGTCTTCGGCGACGATGCTGCCACGCCCGCCTATCAGTACATCGAGGTGATCGACATCACCCGCATGGACGCCTTCATCGCCGATATCTCGACCGAGGATTTCCAGGCTGCCGCCGCGCCGTTCCAGGGCTTTGCCGATGCGCCGCAATTCATCCTGACCGAGGACCTGTGACATGGCGGGGGCGTTTGCGGGCAAGACCATTGTCGTTACCGGATCGGGCAAGCAGAAGGGGCTGGGGCAGGGCATCCTGCAGGCCTTCGCGGACGAAGGCGCGAATTGCGTCGTCTCAGACCTTGCGATCGACGACGAGGCGACCAGCGTCGCCGAAGACCTGCGCGCCCGCGGGGCCGAGGTCGCGCTGATTGCTTGCGATGTCTCGAAGGCGGACCAGTGCCGCGCGCTGATCGAGCGGACCATCGACCGCTTCGGCGCGGTCGATATCCTCGTCAACAATGCCGGGATCGGCTTCAAGATGAAGCCGCTGCTCGAGGTCGATACCGCTGATGAATGGGACCAGGTGATCGCGGTCAACCTGTCGGGTGCGTTCTACTGTACCCAGGCCGCGGCGCGGGCGATGGTGCAGCGCGGCAAGGGAGGCCGGATCATCAACATCGCCAGCCAGGCCGCCAAGACCGGCTTTCCGCACCTGCCCGCCTATGTCTCGTCCAAGCACGGCATGGTCGGCCTGACGCGGGCGAGCGCGGTCGAACTGGGCAAGCACGGCATCACGGTCAACGCCGTGTGCCCCAACCATGTCACAACCGGGCTCGGCGCGCAGCAGAACGAATATTTCTCGAAGCTGCTCGGCTTCGCCACTGTCGAGGATTACCTTGTCAGCATGGCTGCGAAGAACCCGATGGGCCGCCCCGGCCTGCCGTCCGACACCGCCGCGGCCTGCCTGTGGCTGGCGAGCGATGCGGCCTTTTATGTCACCGGCGAGGCGCTCAACGTCTCGGGTGGGGAGGAGATGCACTGATGCCGCTTACCGAAGAACGCATCGACTGGCCCGGCGGGGCGAAGATGGCCCTCAGCGTGGTCGTCAATGTCGAGGAAGGCAGCGAGATGACCATCGCCCGCGGCGATCGCGGGATGGAGCCGGTTGACGAGCTGGGCGTCTTCGTCAAATCGAATATGCGCAACTATTCCAACGAATCCAATTACCTCTACGGCATCAAGGCGGGTGCGCCGCGGATCGTCAAGCTGCTGAAGCGCTATGACATCATGGCCAGCTGGACGGTCGCGGCGATGAGCCTCGAGAGCCACCCCGAGATCGCAGGGGCCATCGTCGAGTTAGGGCACGAACCCGTCAGCCACGGCTATCGCTGGGTGCACCAGTTCAAAATGGACGAGGAAGCGGAGCGCGACTTCATCCGCCGCGCCGTCGCCAGCATCGAGGCGACTTGCGGCGTGCGCCCCTATGGCTGGCTGTCGCGCTACCTGCTCACCGACAACACCCGGCGGCTGTTGTCCGAGGAGGGCTTCACCTATCACATGGACGATTATTCGGGCGACGTGCCGTTCTTGGATCGCGAGACTGTGGCGGGCAAGCCGATGTGCATCGTCCCCTACCAGCTCGACAGCAACGACATGAAGATGTGGACCGATCCGGCGCTGACCCCGCACCAGTGGCTCGACTACGCCAAGGCCAATTTCGACCAGCTCTATCGCGAGGGGGAAGAAGGCAATCCCAAGATGATGAGCCTCGGCCTGCACCTGCGCATCATCGGGCGGCCGGGGCGGATCTGGGCGTTGGAGGAGTTCTTCCGTCATGTCCGCAAGCACGAAGGCTTGTGGGTGACGAGCCGCAAGGCGATCGCCGATCACTTTATGGCGACGCATCCGGCATGAGCCTGCGTTTGACCCGCGAAAGTGCCGTTGCGCGCCTGCTGATCGACCGCGCCGACAAGCGCAACGCCTTCGACATGGCCATGTGGGAAGCGCTGCCCGCGCTGGTGGCCGAGGCGGTCGCCGATCCGGCGGCGCGGGTGCTGGAAATTCGCGCGGCCGAGCCGGGCGGGGCGTTCTGCGCCGGCGCGGATATCCGCGAACTGCTCGCCAACAAGGATGACGCCGCATGGCGCGCGGCCAATCAGGCCGCGATCAACCGCGCCCAGAACGAACTCGCCCGCGCCGATATCGCCACCATCGCCTTTGTCGAGGGTGATTGTGTCGGCGGGGGCTGCGGCATCGCGATGGCCTGCGATATTCGCGTTGCGACCCCGGCGGCGCGCTTCGGGATCACGCCGGCAAAGCTCGGCCTCGTCTATCCGCTGCACGACGTGAAGCTGCTGGTCGATCTCGTCGGCCCGGGGCACGCAAAGCGGATGCTCTACACCGGCGAATTGCTGAGTGCGCAGGAGGCGCAGCGGATCGGGCTGGTCGAGATCATCGCCGATAGCAGCGCTGCGCTGACTGCGCAGATCGCCACCGCCTCGGGCAGCAGCGTGCGCGCGATCAAAAGCTTTGTGCGCCGGGTGCTCGATGGGCAGGTGGCCGATGACGCCGAAACGCTGGCGGTCTTCGCGGCGGCCTTCACCGGCCCCGATTTCGCCGAAGGCACCGCCGCCTTCGTCGCGAAGCGCAAGCCGGAGTTCAAGGCATGACCATTCCCCACGGCACGATCATGGGAGGGCTTTCGACCGTCCCCGATCTCGCGCGGGCGATCGCGGCCTATGCCGGGGTTCTCGGGCTGGACCCGGTCGAGCAGGGCGTCCTTGGCGCCGATCTCGCCGCCAGCTGGGGCTGCCCCGCCAATGCCGGATCACCCTATGCGGTGCTGCGTCCGTCGAGCGGCGCGCCGTGCTGGTTCCGGCTGGTCGAACAGCCCGCACACCGCGATTTCCTTCCCACCACCACCTATGGCTGGGCCGCCTTCGAGACGACGGTGGAGGATGTGTGGCGCTGGCCCGATGCCCTGCCGCCCGAACTGTTCACCATCGTCGGCCCGCCCAAGCTGCTCGAGAATGTCGCGCCCGCCTTCATCCCGATGCAGGCGCTGGGGCCTGGGGGCGAGATGGTCTATCTCAACCAGGTGCTCGGCGACATGCCGGACACCGATCTGCCGCGCGCCGCCGCACCGGTTGACCGGATCTTCATCACCGTCCTCGCCGCGCCCGATCGCGATGCGGCGGTGGCTTGGTATCGCGACCGGCTCGGGCTGGAGCGGGGGGCGGATTACACGCTGCCCTATTCGATGATCAACAAGGCCTTCGACCTGCCGGCGGAGACGCAGACCACGATCACCATGGTCAAGCAGGGCCGCATGCCGATCGTCGAGGTCGACGATTATCCCCCGGCCGCCGCCCCGCGCGCACGCCATGCGGGGATGTTGCCGCCGGGTAATGCCTTGGTGACGCTGGCGGTGCGCGATCTGGATGCCTGCAGAGCCGACTGGATTGCTCTGCCGCGAGCGATGGACAGCGCGGTTTACGAAGGCCGCCGCGCCGCCACCGCGATCGGCGCGGCAGGCGAACTGGTCGAATGCGTCGAGGTGGGGCCATGAGGCTGTTCGCCTTCCGCTGTCTCGACGGCGCGGGAAGCGCGCCCGCGCGCGAGGCAGCACTTGCCGAACATCTCGCCCATGTCGAGAAGCATATCGGTGACTACGCCGTCGCCGGGCCGCTCAAGGAGGGAGAGCGCACGATCGGTTCACTGCTCGTCATCAAGGCGAGCGATGCAGCCGAGGCGCACTTGCGGCTCGAGGCCGATCCCTATTTCGCCGCCGGAGTCTGGGCGAGCATTACCTGCGAAGAATTCCGTGCGGTCGCCGGCGACTGGGTCCGCGGAGCGGCATGGAAGCGGGCCGGCGCTTAGTCCCCCGTCCTGGTGCAACTGCCTTGCATCCAGCGCAGGTTGATCCCCACTAGCGACGCATTGGGCGAGGCCCAACTGTAACTTTCCGCGCGCTCGGGATCGTCCTTGTGGACATAAAGCACCAGCGAAGGCTTGTTGCGGCTGCCCCTTGCCCAAGTGACGTTGCGCAGCCGGATCGAGACGTCGGGCGCCTCTCCCTTCCCCAGGATGGTCACGCGCCCCCCCTGATCGAAGCTGACGAGGTTTCCGGAGAAGGTCCAGTCGGGCGTCCCATCGGGTTTTCCCGCGAACTTGCGTACCGACACCCAGCAGGTGAAGGGCCGCGCGCGGCGGATTTCGCTACCGTCGATCTGCCAGCCCGATCCGCCCTCGCGCGGTGCGAGGCCGGGGATCACGCCTTCCCGCCATTCGCTCTGTGGGGTGCCGAAAGCATCGACGCTGCGCCAGCGACTGTTCGCGCCAACCTCGATCATGACAGGTGTCGGGCGGGGGCGCCCTTCCTCCTCGGCGAAGTAGGCATCTTCGGTGTTGGTCCAGGTTCCGGCGGCCAGCGGGCCTTGCGCAGCGGCAAGGGAGGGCGTGACGAGCACGCATGCGAAAGCGCCGGCAAGCGCTTGGGAGCGATAAGACCTCATGGTGCTTGCCTATCACATGGCGGCGTGGTTGAAAAGATGTCCGGACAAATTGTGGGGAGGGCTGTCATGCGCTGGATCATCACATTGGCGATCGCGACTTTAGGACTTGCAGCAAGCCCCTTGCAGGCCCAGCCGTCCGATCCGGCGGCGCGGGCGGTGGTCGAGCGCGCGGTCGCGGCGCATGGTGGGGCCCTGTGGCTCGAACCGGAGACGCTTGAACTGGTCGGCACGGCGACGTTCTACGATCCCGCGACCGGCTTGGTGCGCTCCGAGGCCGAGGACTATCGCATGTGGCGCACCTTCGAGGAAGGGCGCACAGCGGCGCACGAGGCTTCGGGCAAGGTGCGGATCATCGCCGGGGCGGGTGAGAAGGTGATCTTCGAAGTCGGCTACGACGGCGAGACCACCTGGACCGAACGCGGCATCATGCCCCGAGCAGAGGCCGATGCCTATTGGGCGAACAATTTCGGTTTCGGCATCATCCGCTCAGCGCTGGAAGATGGTTTTGCCCTGCAAACCGCGCCACCGCGCGACATCGGCGGGCGCAAGACGAACATGGTGCGCATCCGCGATCCCAACGGCATGCAGACCCTGTTCGGCTTCGATGCCGAAAGCGGCTTTGTGACCTATATGGCCTTCGATGCGCCGCGCGGATTTCACGAGCGGCTCTATGGCGATTTCGTGCGGCTGGCGAACGGCTGGGTGCAGGCCCGGCGGGTCACGCTGCTGTATGACGGGGTCATCTTCAATTCGGTGTTTTGGGGTGAGACCCGCGTGAACGGCGCGCTTGATCCCGCGTTATTTCAGCCGCCCTAGCCCTGACCGGGTCAGACCAGAGTGACCGGACGCGCGGCGATCATCTCCTCCATCACGAAATGCCCGGTCACCACCGACAGATCGAACCCGTCGACCAATTGCTGGTAGAACCGGTCGTAGCCTCTTATTCCCTCGGTCACGACCTTGATGAGGTAGTCCCATTCGCCGCCGATGCGGTAGAGATCGACCACGCCGGGGATGCGGTCGACATGATCCCTGAAGGCGATGGCCCAGTCCTTTGAATGGTGGGGGGTCTTGATCATCACGATCACCACCAGATCGAGACCAAGCCGCGCCAGATCGACCTCGGCCCGCTGCCCGCGCAGCACGCCTTCCGACTGTAGCCGCTGGAGCCTGCGCCAGCAGGCGTTCTGGGACAGGCCGACCGCCTCGGCCAGCGCGCGCTGGCTGAGCGAGGCATCGTTCTGGAGAGCCATCAGGATCTTGCGGTCAATCCGGTCGATTTCGAACGTTTCAGTGGTCATATGATCGCTATGATGGCCTAATTTCCCGAAAATCGGTAATGAAATCCCACTTCAACTGGGCGAAACAGTGCGTATGGAAAACGCACACCCCCGCCCCGATGCCGACGAGGCCCAGGCCCTGTTCGATGCCTTCCGCGCCGATATCCGCGCCAAGCTGGCGCAAGCCACGCTGGGCCAGTCGGTCATCGGCAAGGGCAAGCTGGTCGACGGACCGCTGGGCAAGCAGCCGATGCTCTATGCCGATTACGCCGCATCAGGCCGGGCGCTGCGCGAGGTCGAGGATTTCGTGCTTGAACACGTCCTCTCGGTCTATGCCAATCCGCACACGCAGGCGTCCTATTGCGGCCGCGCGATCAACGCCCTGCGCCGGGCGGCGCGGGCTGAGGTCGCCCATTTTTGCGGAGCGGGGGTGGGCGATGCAGTGATCTTCGCCGGCTCGGGTGCGACTGCGGGCCTCCAGAAGTTGGTGCGCCTGTTCGGGGCCGATCAGCGCGAAAAGGCAGGGCAGCGTGCGCTCGTTTTGCTTGGCCCTTACGAGCATCACTCGAACCTTCTGCCATGGCGTGAGAGCGGCGCTGAAGTGATCGAATTGCCCGAGGATGAGATGGGCGGGCCGGACCGTGCGGCGCTGACGGCACATCTCGAGCGTGGTGCGGGCCGGCGGATCATTGCTGCCTTTTCCGCCGGTTCGAATGTGACGGGCGCGCTCACCGACATCGCCGAGGTCTCGCGCATCGTGCAAGCGGCGGGTGGCAAGGTGATCTGGGACTATGCCGGAGCCGCGCCGTACATCACGATGCAGATGCAGCCCGCAGCCGATGTGCATCTCGATGCGCTGGTGTTCTCGCCGCACAAGTTTGTCGGCGGCCCCGCATCGTCAGGCGTGCTGGTGATGCGGGGCGATGCGGCAGTGCTGGGCAAGCCCTCCGCACCCGGCGGCGGGACGGTCAGCTTCGTGTCGCCGGGCGGGCATGATTACCTCTCCGATCTGGCCGCACGCGAAGAAGCGGGCACGCCCAATGTCATCGGCGATATCCGCACCGCGCTGGCGTGCATCGTGCGCGCTGCTATGACCGAGGCGGGTCTGGATGCCCGCGCCTCAACGAGGAGCTGCGCGGCGCTGGCCCGCTGGCGCGCGAACGCGCGGATCGAGGTACTGGGCCGCGCGATGGAGTCACACCTGCCGATCGTCTCCTTCCGCATGCGCGATGGCGAGGGCCGGCTGGTCCATCACCAGCTCGTCACCCGCATCCTCAGCGACTGCTTCGGCATCCAGGCGCGCGGCGGTTGTGCCTGCGCCGGTCCTTACGTGCATCGCCTGCTCGGCATCGACGACTTGCAATCGCAGGCGATCCATCAGGCGATCCGGTTCGGCGCGGAGCTCGACAAGCCCGGCTTCGTGCGGGTCAATTTCTCGCCGCTGATGAGCGATGCCGAGCTCGAAACCCTGATCGCATGTGTCGAACAGGTGGCTGAAAAGAGCGAAAGCCTCTCACGCCATTTCGTCGCCAATCCGGCCACCGCTGTGTTTGAGCCGGTCGTCGCCTGAGCGCGCTTACGGCACCGCCTTTTCGGGCCCCGAGGTGCCCCGCGGCGAGGCCCGAAAACCGCACGCAGATGTCCTCAGCCCGGAACGAAGTTAATCTAGACGAGGCGTTGGAAGGACTCGAGTGGGTCGCTTGGAAAATGTGTTGGACTGCTACTCAAGGGAATCCCTTTCAGGACCACTCCTGCTTCCCAAAAGTGATTCTATAAGCTTCTTTGACAGATATGAAACTTGAAGGTTCGAACAATTTGCCGAGGCAATTGGTAAGATCACCAGGTGCTGCGGCCGCCGCTTCTTCTGGTATGCAATGACGGTTGTTGGAACGGCACGATCATCGATGGCTCTCGTGCAGTTCTTGTCCATATCTGTTCGGATCAAGCCAATTAATTTGGGGGCAAAGTAAGGGGCATATTTGGCAAAGATGGAAAAATTTGATTATATAAAACAATCAGATAGAATGATTACTCGAATCCCACCCTCTCCGCCAATACCGTCTGAACAA
>Ga0075154_10000264_pt1 | contig 46695 bp, 41 predicted proteins | sample JI71714BDNA_FD_70965 | JGI IMG/M metagenome (GOLD analysis project Ga0075154, IMG submission 70965) | Wastewater effluent complex algal communities from Wisconsin, to seasonally profile nutrient transformation and Carbon sequestration -... | ecosystem: Engineered > WWTP > Effluent > Algae... | reverse complement strand
AAGCCTATTCGGCCTTATCTTTTCTGTTCTTGTACACTTTTCGTGCCCCGTAAGCCGCACCTGCGGCGGCCAGCAGCAGTATGCCCCCGTCAATGGGAACCTGCGTGGGCGGTGTGGTGGGCGTGGGCGGCGGGGGAAGCTGGGCATAAACCGCCGCTCCCATACCTGCCGTGCACACAAGCGTGAGCAGGGCTTTCTTTATCGTGTTTTTCTGTGTTTTCATCTGTATCTATTTTCTCTGGTTCAGTTTATTTTATTCCCATTACCGTTTTGCGGGTAACAATCCTGCCGTTGCCGGCAAGCTCGGCCGTGTACACGCCTGCGGCAAGCATGCCGCAGTCAACCGTGAGCGTGCCCTGTGCGTCCGCAAACTGCGTGTTCATCACCCTGCGGCCCTGTGCGTCGTACAGCGTGAACACCGTTTTGCCGGCCCAGGTTTCCCCAAAGCTGATGAACACCGTGCCGCCGGCATTCCACATGTTTACGCCCTGCTGCGCGAAGGCATCCTCCGTACCGGCAGTACCGCCCGTAACGCTGATTCCCAGCGAGGATACCGCCTGGCATACGTCGCCCGAGGCCGTAAGTGTCACCGCATACGTGCCCGCGGCGTTGTAAAGGTGCACGGGGTTCATGTCCTGTGAGCTGTTTCCGTCACCGAAATCCCAGCTGTATGTATTGGCATTCTGGGTTTGGGCCGTGAACTGGATTTCCTCTCCCGCTTCCGCAACCGTAACGGAGGCAAGCGCCGTGGCCGTTACCTGTGCCGGACCGTTTACCGTAAACGTTTCAACGGCCACGTAACCCGATGCCTGCTCGCTGAGCGTGAGCGTATAGTCGCCCGCCGCAAGGCCGTTTACCGTAGCCGTGCCCTCAAGCTGTCCCGAGGAAACGGTCTGGTTCTGGGCATCCGTGATCACGTAGTTCCATGAGGCGGGGGCCTGTTCTTCCAGAACCACCGAACCCGCCGTCTCACAGCCCGCATCCGCGGTGTTGCTGCTTACCGGGGGGTAGAAGTGTATTTTGAAGCGGCTTTCGTTTATCCCGGCAGAAGCCGCGTAGGTGTAGGTGTCGTTCGTGCGTACGTCCTGCCATGTGCCGTTTTCGGTGTCCTCAAGGTAAATGAAGGCCGAGGCCGGGAACTGGTCCGTGTTCGAGAACACCAGCGAGTGCTGGCCTGCCGCGGCGGCTTTTACGCCCAGAGCGACAGTATAAACGTCAAGCAGTTCAGCGAAGGAGTTGGTGGACATGTTTTCACCGTTCCATACCGTGTACACCATCGGCTGGTTTGAGTTACCCAGCATTTTGGGCGAGTCGTACATGGCATCGTATGCGTTCGTGGCTCCCTGTATGAAGCGCACTTTCGTGAGGTCGGCAAAGCCCCCGCCGAGTATGTCGATGTTGAGCGTCATGGATTCATTGCCCGCGAACAGGTATGTGGGCGGCGTTACCGTGCGGTCGCCGTTGTCCACGCTGAAGGAAGGCGTGCCGCCGGGCGTGCTTACCCGTACCTGGAAGGCCTGGCCTATGGCCACCGCCGTGCCCGCAACGTTGGGGTCGAGGTCCTGGAAGGTGCCCGTGTAGGTACCCGAGGTAACCCATATCTTGCCTATGCCGTCAACACCCGCCGGTACGTTGCCCGTTTCCCAGGCCAGGGGCGAAGGATAGGGGTTGGAAACCATGTTCCAGCCGTTGGTCACCGCCGTGTTGGCGTGGCTGAGGCCGAAGTTTACCGCACCCGTGTTCGGGGCTCCCGTGAAGGTGAGCGTGCTGTTGCCCGCCACGTCCATGTAATATCCGCGGCCGGAGGTCATGCCGCCGCCCGTGAGTACCTGGAAGAGTGACTGTGAACAGGAGAACTGCACCGTGCCGTTTTCCACCAGCTGCATCCAGTTGCCGTAGGGCGAGTTGGAGGCCACGTAGCTGGGGTTACAAGAGGGGTCGGGGATGATGAAGCCCGGCGTGCCCGAAGGCGTGAAGCCCGCCACGCCCGAGATGTTCGGCATGGCAACGGGCGTACCCAGCTGCCTGAAGCCCGCAACCCCGAGCGGGTTGAAACGCTGCACGCTGATGGGGCCCAAAACCGTGCCGCCCAGCGTAAAGTCGTCGAGGTAGGCCGTGCCCGAAGCGTCTGACTGAAGGGTGAAAACACCCGCAGTGGCATCTAAGGTTCCGTCAAGAACAAGGCCCGCACCGGGGGCTACGTCAACCGTGGCGCCGGAAGCAATAGTAAGGTTGTTTACTGTTACGGCCGTGCCTATTAATGGGAAAAAGTTGGGTGATACATCGGGGATGGTTACGTTTGAACCTGCGGCGGGAACAAAACCATTGTTCCAGTTGCCACCAGTATTCCAATCTGATGAAACAGCACCCGTCCATACTGGAGGACAAACCAATCTAAACGAATAAGAAGCTGCGCTGGCATTATTCTCATAATCTGCAAGAAAATAATAGGTAACCCCCGCTGTTAAAGGCAATGTAGCAATTACTCCAGAGCCACCGTCGAAAACGACAGAAGTTCCGCTTAAACAGCTCCAACCTGTATTATCACACACTCCAGCAGTTTTGTAATAAAAATCAATTCCATCTAAAGATCCTACTGCTGCTGATATAATATCAAAATTATAATTTCCAGTTGCTGGGGCAGTAAAAGAAAATACTGTTTCTTGACCCGCAATTGCAATTGCAAAACCATCACATGCAAATCCACCGCCAACATCCCAAACCCCTGGACCATTAGACGAGCCTGAAACTATTTCACCACAAGAGGTAATGGGAACAATGTTAGAGCAAGGATTTACGGGCGGCGCAATTCCTTGTATACATAAAGTGAAATTACCCGTATTGGTTTCAGAACCGATTTTTACAAAATAGTCGGTATTTGGCGTAACTGTAAAAATGTTATTTGTAGTAGCAGTAAAACCAAAATCACAAAAAACAGATGCACCCGCGCAACTTCCGGCATAAACTTCAATAAGAAGGGTTGGCGGGAAAGTAGGCATCGTTAAATCGATAGCCGTATTAGAGCCAGAATTAAATGTGTACCAAACATCCTGAAACGGCCCTCCTACAAAACATGAATAACCACTGCCTGAATCCGATGCACCATTCGTAGTTCCAGAAACAGCTCCTGTAGGACATGTTCCGGGAGCATTTACACTCACTGAAATAGCAGTTGCACATTCATCATTAGCAGGGGGAGTAGGAGGACAATCAACTGTAAAATTGATATTGTAACCATCCGTTGCTTCATCGTCAACCATTATGTAATAGGTTATACCTGCGGTAAGGGGAAAAGCGGCAGTAGTTCCAGGACCAATCATGTCATCAATATAAGTCCATCCGGTTGCATTACATCCAAGTGTTGAGTTTTTGAAGAAAAAATCAGCCCAACCACCTGTTTGGCTGGTCACTGTTATTGTGTAATTTCCTGATGTAACAGGAGTAAAAGTAAATAATGATTCTTGACCAGGAACCCCAAAAGGTCCACCATACGTATCCCAAAGGCCAGTGCCTCCCAAGTTAACGGCGTTTGTACTTACTCCACAGGCACTGATTGCTCCAATTGTAGAACATGGTGCAAATGGCGGAGGGGGTGTAGTACAAGTTAAATTTAAGCTGTAAGCTCCTTCACTAGTACTAAACCCTCCAACAACAACATAATACGTTGTTCCGATGGTGGTCGGAAAAGTAACTACAGATTGTGCTCCACAACCATCATCATTTCCCGTAACACAAACTGGCGTTGCACAAGGCCCCGAGAAAACCCATAATTTTGAGTCGTAAGAAGTACCCGTGCACAAACTGGCGGTAACATTACTCCCGTCTCCTGTAAATGCATACCAAACTTTTCCACCCGTACCGTTTGCCGTTACACAAAATGGAACCGCAGCCGTAGGCCTGCCTAAGGTAGTACCTGCAACAGTTGCCCCACAAGCTATAGATATTGGATTAGCACAGTTATCGCCTGGAAGCGAAGGCGGTGGTGCGCCTACACAACAAACGCTTCTTGTGCGATTAGCAGTATTACTATTACATGCTGCTGAAAGATGTGTGTAAAATCTTACCGTTCCAGTAACCGTAGATACCCATGAAATACCGCCAGCACCGCTGACACCTGAAGTAAAAGCAACCGTTCCGGCAGCGTTTGAAATCGTAATGAAATCCGTTGCAACACTGCTTCTAAATGTATATGTGTTTCCAACTACAACGTTTACGTTTGAATATTCTCCTGTCCAGCCATCGGTAACAATATTTTGAAAAGTACAGGTTCCTGCACAAGTAGGATTAAAAGTCGCCGCAGGCCAAAGGCCGTTGGTCGCAGTAAGACATTGGCCTTGGGCATTTAATAAGCCAAGAGTTCCCAAAATAAGCAGCAGCAGCGATTTCTTCACTGTTGCATACAAACTGTATTTAAAAGTTGTCATATAATTGAATTAAGGATGATTGTATTGAAATTATTTCCCGGTGGTATTATCTGCATCCCGTTTACCACCCCTAAAATTTGGTTGGGCCTGCTGATTAATTGTTTTGGAAGGGTTTTCATCAATACTTTCGATAAAAACATACCGAAAAGGGTTGAGTATAGCTTCCATTTTCAGCTCAATTGAAAGATGGTAGAATTCAGAACTTGTAAAATATGAAATACCCGGATTTCTGTCATTCAACTGACTAGGTGAACCATTCACGAGATCCGTAATTACAAAATTTTCAGAACTCAGCCTTTCCTTCATTTCTGCCCGGGGCATTTTCAAAAGCTCAGCCCTGGTAGCCTCTTTAATTTTTTCATTACTATAACCATGGCTTGTTTGGGTACTGGCAGACTCCTGGCTGGTTTTGGCTTGGACGGGTCTTGATTGCCTTCCGTTCTGCGCCATCAAATCCAAGCCGGAGTTGAAAATACCAAGACCAAGAAACAACAGCATGAAAATCATCCTGCGGTACGTCTTATGTTCTGAGAACATACAATTTTGAATAGACATTTTCATTTTAAATTGAGAGATTAATACGTTAATTGTTCCCTAAAGCTATCGCACAGTTCCCATAAACTTCACTGAGCTATACATACCAAAACTAAAAAATGTGCTTACAAGTAATTTGGGCTGAACTTGAGCATTAAGGAATTACGAATTTAACGTTTTTTTAATTCTACGTATACTTTTCTATGGAAAAATATTTAAAATATTGATTTTCAATGCAAAAAAATTTAACACTTACTATTCGGTAGCAAATAGTTCTCGTGCTTTAACTTCATAACATAAAACCTGCACCCAAAAACCCTTGTTCGCAAAAGCAGTTCATAAATTAAATATTGTTTGCATAAAAAATTCTCAAGTAAACGTACTTTTACGGCCTACAAAATACCCATGGAACAATATCATCAACTTATGCGCACCGTGCTTGAAACAGGCACGTTTAAAGGCGACCGCACCGGAACGGGAACCCAGAGTATCTTTGGTTATCAGATGCGGTTTAAACTGGAAGACGGATTTCCCATGGTTACCACCAAAAAAGTTCACCTGCGATCCATCATTCATGAACTGCTTTGGTTTTTGAAAGGTGAAACGAATATCAAATATTTAAAAGATAACGGAGTAAGCATTTGGGATGAATGGGCCGATGAAAACGGGGAATTGGGTCCCGTTTATGGATACCAGTGGCGTTCATGGCCCGCACGTAATGGGGAGAAAATCGACCAGATTGCCAATTTAATCGATATGATTAAACGCAATCCCAACTCGCGGCGGTTAATGGTAACGGCCTGGAATCCGGCAGATGTGGACCAGATGGCTTTGCCGCCCTGCCATTCCCTATTTCAATTTTATGTTGCTGATGGAAAGCTTTCGTGTCAACTTTACCAGCGCAGTGCCGATATTTTCCTGGGGGTTCCTTTCAATATTGCATCATATGCCCTTTTAACCCTAATGGTGGCTCAAGTTTGCAACCTTAAACCGGGCGATTTTGTGCATACCTTTGGTGATGCGCACCTCTACAGCAATCACATTGAACAGGCGCAATTGCAACTTTCAAGGGAATGTCGTCCGCTCCCTACCATGAAGCTAAATCCGGATGTAAAGGATATTTTCTCATTTACATTTGAAGATTTCACATTGGAAAACTACGACCCACACCCACACATCAAAGCTCCGGTGGCCGTATAATCAATTCCTGAGCATTCTAAGAAAGCATTTTTTCCAGTACTTCACAGGCCGCTTTGGGAATATGCGTGCCGGGGCCAAATACAAAAGACACACCGCTGTGGAAAAGAAAATCATAGTCCTGTTTGGGAATAACCCCGCCCACGATTACCATAATATCCTCACGGCCATACTTCTTTAATTCCCCGATGACTGCGGGAACCAAGGTTTTGTGCCCTGCTGCAAGGGAAGATATTCCTAATATATGCACATCATTTTCAACAGCCTGCCGGGCTACCTCGGCGGGTGTTTGAAAAAGCGGGCCGACATCCACATCAAAGCCCATATCGGCAAATGAAGTGGCAATTACTTTAGCGCCGCGGTCATGGCCATCCTGACCCATTTTGGCAACCAAGATTCTGGGGCGGCGTCCGTCCTTTTCGGCAAAACGGTCAGAAAGTTGAAGTGCTTTTATAAAATGTTCATCCATGCTGATTTCATTTGAATAAACCCCCGAAATTACTTTGGTTGACGCATTATAGCGGCCATACACTTTTTCGAGTGCATAGGTAATTTCGCCAATGGTAGCCCTGGCGCGGGCAGCATCAACCGCTAATTCAAGCAAATTACCCCCACCCGATCTGGCTGCTTCTGTTAATGCATCCATGGCCGCCATCACGGCATCGGTATCACGGCTTCCCCGAATGCTATTCAGGCGTTCAATCTGCGCATTCCGCACGGCATCATTGTCTACATCTAAAATGTCAATCTGGGTTTCCTGGTTGGAGGCAAAGCGGTTTACCCCCACAATAATTTCCTTACCCGAGTCAATAGCCGCCTGTTTCACGGCAGCCGCTTCTTCAATGCGCATTTTCGGAATACCGGCTTCAATGGCTTTGGCCATTCCACCCGTCTTTTCCACTTCATCAATCAACTCCATGGCACGCTTACAGAGTTCTTCGGTCAGTTTTTCAACATACCGGCTACCTCCCCAAGGGTCAATAGCGGCAGTGATTCCCGTTTCTTCCTGCAAGAACAATTGGGTATTGCGGGCAATGCGGGCGGAAAAATCCGTTGGAAGTGCAATGGCTTCATCAAGTGCATTGGTATGTAAAGACTGGGTTCCGCCAAAAACGGCAGCCATGGCCTCAATGGCGGTGCGGGCCACATTATTAAACGGATCCTGCTCAGTAAGTGAATAGCCGGAAGTTTGGCAGTGCGTGCGCAGCATTAAGGATTTATCGGAGGCCGGATTGAACTGCTTAACCAGCTTAGCCCATAAAATACGGGCTGCACGCAGTTTGGCAATTTCCATGTAATGGTTCATGCCAATGGCAAAAAAGAAAGACAGGCGCGGAGCAAACTGATCTACCGTTAAGCCGGCTGCAATTCCTGCCCGTATGTATTCAACCCCATCGGCAAGCGTGTAGGCCAATTCCAAATCGGCAGTGGCACCTGCTTCCTGCATATGATAGCCCGAAATGGAAATACTGTTAAACTTGGGCATGTGCTGCGATGTAAACCTGAAAATATCGGCAATGATGCGCATACTGGGTGCCGGCGGATAAATGTATGTATTGCGCACCATAAATTCCTTTAGAATATCATTCTGAATGGTACCACTGAGTTTATCGGGGCTTACCCCCTGCTCCTCTGCCGCAACTATATAAAAGGCCAGAATAGGCAAAACCGCACCGTTCATGGTCATCGAAACCGACATTTCATTCAGCGGAATCTGATCGAAAAGGATTTTCATATCCTCTACGCTGTCAATAGCCACACCGGCTTTACCCACATCGCCCTGCACACGTTCGTGGTCACTGTCGTAGCCACGGTGTGTGGCTAAATCAAATGCAACAGATAGGCCTTTTTGTCCAGCGGCCAGGTTACGGCGGTAAAAAGCATTTGACTCCTCTGCCGTGCTGAAACCGGCATACTGACGGATGGTCCAAGGTTTTACGGCATACATGGTTGGATACGGCCCCCTTAAAAAAGGAGCAATTCCGGCAGAAAAACCATGAAATTCCGAATTTTCGGATTCAGAAAATGTAAAAAACTGTTTTGCTTCAATTTTCTCAGGCGTTGAAAAAGTTTCGAAAGAAACCTTGCCTTTGGGGTTACGGGGAAATTTATCGGGTTTGATTCGCGTAAAATCCGGTTTCATGAATTGCTCGATTTGTGGCAAAGTTCGCAAATCATTCGAATGTATAAAGAGAAAACCGCATCTAAACTATGTGGCTCGATTATTGTTTACTTATAAACACAGCATGAAGCGTATTCTTTTATTCATCACGTTCAGCATCCTGATTCTAACCTGCACACAAATTTACACCATGGCCTCACTTTTTAAAACCGAAAAACAAAAGTACGACGTCATTGAACATACGGCTGCTTATGAAATCCGCTACTATCCGCCGGCACTTATGGCAAGGGTAAAAATGAATACCGACAACTACAAGGAACTGGCCAATCCGGGTTTTAGAAAACTAGCCGGATTTATTTTTGGAGGCAATGAAGGAGGAAACCAAATTGCCATGACCAGTCCGGTGCACATGGATATCCAAAAAGATGAATCTGTCATGAGCTTTGTGATGCCCGGCCAATTCAATGAAGGTACACTTCCCAAACCGGTAAACAAAGACATTGAAATATTAACCAGTGATGCAGAATATGTGGCAGCCCTATCTTTTGGCGGGTACGCAAATGACAAAAAAATCAAAATCCAATCCGAAAAATTGGGTGATGCACTTTCCGCAGCGGGAATTGAAACTAAAGGGAACTATCGGTTTTTAGGTTACAATCCGCCTTTTCAACTATTTGGCCGTAAAAATGAAATCATCGTGCGGGTGAAGTGGCCAAGGCCGGAACATTAATGCTCCGGCCTCAGGGAGATAGAAGAAATAAAGAGGGCAACAACAGCTATTAAATCACAATAAGTTTTGAATAGTATACTTGTACACCCTGCCGGTTGATGGCCACCAGGTAATGCAATCCACTTTGACTTGTTAGCGGAATACTTATTTGTGTTTCCCGTTCCAATGGAACTTCAATCAGCGATATACCTCTGGCATCCAATAACCGGATTTTCCCAGAAAAGGCCTCTTCAAATCTAATGTTCACCAAGTCGCTTGCCGGATTTGGGAAAACCAACACGGTGAATTGTTCTTCTTCTTCAGGCAACTCTTCTTCATGAGCCAATTCTTCTTCAACATTAATAGGGCAATGCGTTGAAAAACAAGAAATTGTCACTACTTCACAACAATAAGACTTAACAATACTTCTGCATCCAACTATTTCAATCGGTTTTAAAGTAATCGTTTTAACCGCCTCTATTTCTGGCAAACAAGAACTTTGAAAACACGATTTTGTTGCAGTTTGTGCATAAACTGCGAGAGGTAATAACATACCTAAAAGGAGTAACACTTTTTTCATAGCACGTCAATTTTAAGTTATTAAGGGAATATGCCCTTTGCCTTATTCAACGTGAAACAAGCGGCTGGGTTATTGACAAATTTGGAGGTTTGTCAAATCAGAAATCAAGTAAAATGGAAAATTAATCTTCAATTGCCGCCAGCTGAACCGTAATCTTTTCAGGCAATTGGGGCACTTTTATCTGACAACATAAACGGCTATTTGAAAACGTTTCCGGCAAGGTATCCAACATATCCAATTCTTCATCCGTGCGCGGCGGAAGCGTTTCCAAGCCCTCAAGAACCAAGGCGTGACAAGTGCCACATAGAGCCATTCCGCCGCAGGTGGCCTGTATGGGATAACCTTCTCCTTTGAGTACTTCCATTAAATTCATGGAAACATCTGTCGGCACATCCAATTCCGATTGTATTCCTTCTCTGTCTATAACAGTAACGTGACAAAATTCCGGCATGACTTAAAAAGGATTTATTCCGTTTACGGTGGTATATTTAAAGCTCAATTTTTGATCTGGATACACATACTCGTGAGCCTTCTGGGCCATCAATGCCCCTTCATGAAAACCACAAAGTATCAATTTTAATTTGCCGGGATAGGTATTGATATCACCAATGGCAAAAACACCGGGAATATTGGTTTCGAAATTTTCCGTGTTTACGATGATGGCATTTTTATCCAAATTCAAGCCCCAGTTTGCAATCGGCCCAAGCTTAGGACTTAATCCGAAAAGCGGAATTAAATCATCGGTTGGTATAACAGAGGTTTGGTTATTTTTATCGTTGATTTCAACCTCGGTAAGCGCGCCATTTCCATTGAGCGAAGCAATATTTGAATTGAGAATCAGGCGAATTTTTCCGGTTGCGGCCAAATCATACACTTTCTGAACCGAATCCGGTGCTCCGCGAAACTCCTCACTGCGGTGAATAAGAGTAAGCTCCCCCGCAATATTTGACAGGTGAATGGCCCAATCGAGGGCAGAATCCCCGCCACCGGCCAAAACCACTTTTCTGTTCCGGTATTTCTCCGGATCTAAAATCATGTACGAAACGCCTTTTCCTTCAAACAACTCCAGATTTTTTGCAACCGGTTTACGGGGTTCAAAACAACCCAATCCGGCAGCAATAACCACCGTTTTACAATATACGACCGTATCACCGGTAGTTCCCACCTTAAATTCTCCATTTTCGAGCTTTTCAAAGGTTTCTACTCGTTCTCCGAACGTAAATGTGGGCGAAAAAGGCTCAATCTGCTTCATCAGGTTATCGACCAGTTCACCGGCCAATACGGTTGGATAGCCCGGAATATCATAAATAGGTTTCTTCGGGTAAATTTCGGTTAACTGTCCACCGGGCTGAGGTAGATAATCAATAAGATGGCAACGCATTTTTAACAATCCGCATTCAAAAACGGCAAACAAACCCACGGGACCAGCGCCCACGATGCATATATCGGTACGAACTTCGTTCATAATCTTAAAATAAAGTGCAAAAATACGGTTTTGTGACGTTCTTTACGGTAACAAGCGTTACTTTGTTCACGCAGCTTATGAATATATTGAATATGTCCGATACAGAAAAGCCCATATCTATTGATTTGATAACCCAAAAAACGGAATGGGCTCAATTAACAATGGCGCAACTGCACAAAGATGCTGAACTTTCAGGAACCGAGTGGAATGCGGAAGCAATTCCACAAACCCTCGAAAATTGGATATCACATATAATAAATCAGCTTAAACGAATGGAAAAGGCAAACCCCGAAATACTGACCCGTTTTTTATACCGGATTGATTTACCCGAGCGGGAAGGCATACAAGAAATAAATGAGCAGCTTGCACTAGCGATACTTAAACGCGCATTTCTGAAAGTATGGTTTAAAGCTAATTACACCAGATGAAACTTCGTATTCATATTGAGAATATCAAAAACAACAGGGGCAATATCCTTATTGCGCTTTTTAAGGACGGAATCGGCTACCCTGATAATCATAACGAAGCGGCGGACTGGGTTATTTTGAATGCTGAAGTTCCTGAAATACAATGGGAAACAGAGATTGAATCCGGAAGATATTATGCCGTTACTTGTTTTCATGATGAATCCTCTTCGGGCAAACTGAAAAAAAACCTATTGGGAATTCCAAGCAATCCTATGGGATTTTCAAATAATATAAAACCGGTTTTTGGCGCACCCTCCTTTTTGAATACACGGTTTATAGCCGAGGGTGAATTTATGGAAATTCATATCCGCTTATTTACGCTTTAAATGACGTTTTGACATTTAATTTTCATTTTTAGGCCAAAAAGTCATTCTGAAATGCAATACACTGACAATTAGTCGCATAAAATAGATTGGAATACGATTTGTTATATTCAGGTCATGAATAACAAATTAAATAACAACAAAAATTGTACTACTATGTATACTACTAGAAACAGAATGACAGGCTTACCAACAATTAACCGTTTAATGGGTGGATTTGCAGATGCTGATCTGGGCAAATTTTTCGGCACGGATGTGTATTCCGTTTCCCCTGCGGTAAACATTTTAAAAACCGAAAGCGGATTTAGAATTGACCTGGTTGTACCCGGATTCAAAAAAGAAAATTTCAATATCAGTCTTGAAAAAAACACACTTACTGTTAAAGGTGAGCACAAAGAAGAACTGGAAGAAAAAAACGAAAAGTATACGCGAAGAGAATTCAAATTAGGGTCATTTGAGCGCAGCTTCACCTTGCCCGAAAATATCAGCGAAGAAGGAATTGAAGCTAAATATAATGAAGGAATTCTGAGCATTTCAATAACACGTTCAGAAGAACCGAAAAAGACCAAAGAAATTCAGGTTGCATAATTGCAGTCTGATAGTTGGAGGAGGGGTAAAAGAGGGCTGCTTTAGGGCAGCCCTCTGATGCTTCCTATATATTTTGAAATTAAATTATTTTCCTGAATGTTAAATTAATGCGTGGCTCCGTCACGTATTTTTGTTTGGGAACGGCATGTTTCCAAAAATGCTGAGTACTTCCTTTCATAACCAATAAGGAGCCGTTTGTAAGTTCTGTATTTATAATAGAAATAGAAGTATCTGTTTTGTGTTTCATTTGAAACTTTCTTGTAGCTCCGAAGCTTACTGAGGCAATCAGCGGATTTGAACCCAATTCTTTTTCATCATCGCTGTGCCAGCCCATTGAGTCTTTTCCATCACGATATAAATTACACAGAACCACGTTAAAATTTGTTCCACAATATGCATCCAGTTTGTTTTTAATTTGAATCAAATCATCAGTCCATGGTTCCGGATTCATCCTTATTCCTGAATAAGAATAAGCAGCATTTCCATATAAAGCAGTCAATCTGGGCTGCAATTGAGATTTTCCGAATAAAATAATCGGATCTTGTTTCCATTTTAAACAAAAATTAAAATGATTAAAAAAATAAACACTTTCCTCCAATGAGAAAAAGTAGTCAACAAGCTCTATATCTGGCATTTTCGAACTTATCATTAGCCTATGGTTCTTTACCAATTTTATCGAGCCTAAGAAAAACATCCCAATATTTTTCTTTATTCATTTCACTCCAATGAATCTGATAATACCGGTATTGATAGGTTTGAAGCTGACACAGCAGCACAATCAGAAACACTCCAAACAAAAAGAAAGGCTTAATTCTAAAATGTATTTTCTGGAATAGAATTCCCAACAATATCATAAAAACAGGAATAAACTCAACCATAACCCTGGCAGAAAAACTACCCCCATAATACCAAATCCACCAGGAAGAAATAATGTATACGGCCGGAATAAAAAATAAAAGCCAAGTCCAAACTTTGTAAAAAGACTCCTTTGCCAAATAAAAAAGACCAAACAAAGAGATTAAAAAAATTGGGGTATAAAGAAAAAATCCTTTTCGGTAACTAAAAAGAAAGTCAAAAAAATGGGGCTCACAAAACAAAAACCCTTCTTGTCCGTATGCGTAAACAAAAAATGTACCGACAGAAAATTTATAAACCAAACTTTGTAAAAATAAAACCGATAAAAATGAAGCCAATAGCAAGAAAAACTTAATTGGATGAGTCAGAAGCCATTTTAAGCCATGAAATAATTTAAACACGTCACCAGCTAAAAAAGGCAAGATAATAACAACCAATAAATTAACAGGTCTAATTAGCCCAATCATGCCTAATAAAAGGGATAAAATGAAAGCTGTTCTAATATTGGGTTTTTCAAAGTATAAAATTGAATAATATAAAAAGGCTGTTACAAAAGCAAAAGAGTATACATGCGACATAGATGGTTCAACCAACACGTAATAAAATAAATGAGTGCCAAAAGAAGTAACCAACAGTACCCAAATTCTATTCAACATATCAACATAAAACATTCTAAGCAAGCTATTTAGGAAGTGCAAACCAACCACAAGCCAAAAAATAGCAGCTAAACTAATCCCAAGCTGGTACCAAGTTGAATACCCGTCTGCTTCTCCACCGTTGATTTTTGTAATACAATGGGCCATGCCAAAAAAAGGAGCCATAGCCAATGCTGTGCCAAGGTAATATTTATTTAGCTTTTTCCCTTTATAGTCAGTTCGGTAATCATACTGGTTGGGAGCATCAAAATAAGTTCCCATGTCCATTTTATCATAGAAATTAAAATTCAAATCTTGATATATAAAAATAGCCGGTAAATAAGCATAATAGCCCTTTCCATCTGATTTTATAATTCTGTTGATATGAATTTGTTTTCCCCAATTTAAATTTGAAGAAATCAATAAAAAAATGAAGCCAATTAATACTGGAAACGGCCCTTGCTGTAAAAAGAATCTACGAAACATCATAGTACTTAAATCAATTGGCAAATCATTAATTAACCAAAAATATACAATATAGCGACTTGCAGGCAGATTCATACAAATTATTTATATTTGCAGTGTGAAACCACCTGTCATGCAAACAGGATAAAACACAGTATATGAGACTTTATAATTTACTCTCCAAAGAAGAGTTGGCCATTCGTCTGGCTCAGGAAACAGATCCGCGGATTACCGTTTCTTTTTATTCATACCACGCCATTGAAAACCCACAAACATTCAGGGATGAAATGTACGAGGCATTTAATGAACTGCATGTGCTGGGCCGTATTTTTGTGGCAAGTGAGGGAATCAATGCGCAATGTAGCGTTCCGGAACCCAATTTTGAAAAACTGCGCGCATACCTTTACCAATTTGAGCCCATGAATGGCCTGCGGCTAAACACAGCGGCCGATAACTCAGGCACTTCGTTTCTAAAGCTGAAAATTAAAGTACGTAATAAAATTGTGGCCGATGGTATTGATGACCCTAATTTTGATGTACACAACAACGGTAAATACCTGAAAGCAGAGGAATTTAATGAGTTGAGCGAAAACCCGGAAACGGTTATCATTGATATGCGTAACCATTATGAATATGAAGTGGGCCATTTTAAAAATGCCATCGAAATTCCCTCGGATACTTTCAGGGAACAACTACCAATGGCCTTAGATATGTTGAAAGGCAAAGAAGACAAGCCTGTTATCATGTATTGTACCGGTGGCATCCGATGTGAAAAAGCAAGCGCTTATTTCCGCTATAAGGGGTTTAAAGAGGTATACCATGTTGAAGGCGGAATAATCCATTATGTAAACAATGTTCGACAAAAAGGTCTGGAAAATAAGTTTATCGGTAAAAATTTCGTGTTCGATGACCGCCTCGGAGAGCGCATTTCGGAGGATGTAATTGCAAATTGTCATCAATGCGGAAACCCTTGTGATACCCATACCAACTGTAAAAACGACGGCTGTCACCTGCTTTTTATCCAATGCGAGGCCTGTGCCGAAAAATACAAAGGCTGCTGCAGCGAAGAATGCCTGAACGTGTTTGAATTGCCCCTTGAAATTCAAAAAGAACTCCGAAAAGGAATTGACAAAGGACAAATGGTGCACGGAAAAAGCCTGAAACGCAAATTGGTGAATTAGACCAGTTCTTTATTCTTTTGCAGTTTTAATGAGCTTGTAGGAATAAACTATTCCATTTGGCCGCATAATTTGGGCAATATAATAACCCGAAGCCAAAAAACCGGTAGCTATATTCGTAATACCGGTACTTGTTTCAATAGGGCCAAGAATAACACGACCCTGTAAATCGCACAAGCTGATTGTTGAACTTTCGCCCTTGTCTGAGCGGATATTCAGGGATTCGGAAAACGGATTTGGAAACACGGTAAACATAGAAGCCGTTTGTTCCTCATTGATCTGCATGGCATTGAACCACAATTCCTGCTCCGGACAGACAGCCGAGGAGGCTGAATCATAAAAACAAAGAAAATTGGGATGAACATTATCCAATATACCGCTACAGTTGCCATAGGAAGGCATTCCGAAAAATTCAGAAGTAATCCAGGAACGCTCATCATAGCGTTTCTGCGCCGTACCCAGATCAAAATTTTCATACGCAATTACATAATACCGAAAAATCAAACCATCGGCAGTATCCAGCCCCGAACTGATGACTACCGCTTTTTGAAAAATATAGAGACTGTCCTCACAACTGCTTGCCAAATTTTGGACATTATTCAAATTGTGAAAGGGACTCAGTACCGAATCACCGGTTTGTAGCGTAAAATCAATGGGTGGAAGTAAGGAATCTTCCAAATAAAAAATTTGATTGGCCGTTTTAAAAAATTGAATGTCGTACACATCCGTATTAACAGCAAAGACATCATCAATAATCGGATTAACCACTTTTTTTGTTACCTTAATGGTTAACAATTCACCCATTCCGGAAGAATCACGGTCAACCAGTTCCCACTTTTCGCCATAATCGAGAATCCAGGGCAGCGAAAGTGAATTATAATACCATGTTGCACCGGGCAAGGGATAGTTTTGTGCAAACCCAACGCTAACAAACAATAAAAAGAGAACGGTTAACCTATTTTTCATACTTGTTGATTGTTATCTACAAATTTACAAAAAGTCGCATCTTTTTGTATTTTCAGCCCATGAAAAACAATAAACTTTTGAGCGGCGGAGTGATAGCTTTACTCTTGCTGAACCTGGGTACAATAGGCATTCTGCTCATGGTGAAAAGCAAAGCAGAAAAACGCCTGGCTAATGCTTCTCACTTTCTTCGGGAGCTGGGTGAGCAAGAAATTGACCATTTAGTTGAAGTACGCGATACCATTGATGTGGAAACTGAAATTACCATTACCCAACCCGTTCCGGTAGATATTGACATGCTGATACGCGACAAAATTCCGGTGCGCATGAATGTGGGCGTTCACGAGGGCATGATGATCCCGGTAAGCATGAAAATTGACGAGGTGGTGCATGTGGATACCAGCATCATAATGAAAGATAAAGCCAATGTGCACGCCAACAGCGAAATTCCGGTAAACCAAAAATTCACTTGGCTCTGGGGCAAAAACAAAGGCCCCAAACTCAAAATAAAAGCGGATATCCCGCTAGATCAGGACATGCAGATTGCGTTTAATGACAAATTGCGTTTTGAAAGTGATATTCCGGTAAGGTTTACATTAAAAGATAATTTACCCGTTAACTTGGATATGGACATTCCGGTTGATCAAAAAATTGATCTTGAACTGGCCGTAAAACAAAGAGCCGTGGTTGGATTTCCGGTTAACCTAAAAATGCGGGCCAAAATTCCGATTACGATGGATATTCAGGTTAAAATACCCTTGCGCGACACACCCATCAAAACCTATTTAGATAAAACAGCCAATGAACTGGACGGAATGTTATCATTTTAATAATTGATTGTCAATAATTTACATAGATAATGGAAAAAAATCCATATTTACCCTTAAAATTATAGGTAAGTAACCATAAAAAGTTACTTATTTAATGAAATAAGGTTAAAAATTCAACCTAATTTCATTAAATAGGTCAGAATCTATATATTTGCTCCCATAAAATCAAACCATTTTTCAAGATTTATGGCATCACAACGTTTCGAAGCATTACAACAGGTACTGAATCGTAAAATTCCGAATTACGGTGGAGTTCAGGAACCCTTTTCATCCTTTTTCGGAGAGCAGGTTTTTGGTTTAGACAAACTCCGCCTGGCGCTATCCTCCGAAGCATGGGAAAATTTAGAGGCGGCCGTAAATTTTGGCGAAAAAATAAGCCGTGAAACTGCCGATGCCGTTGCAGCTGCCATGAAAACATGGGCAATGGGCAAAGGGGCTACGCATTATACGCACTGGTTCCACCCACTTCGCGGAACCACCGCTGAAAAACATGACTCGTTTTTTGAACTGGCCGGCTCTCAGCCAGTAGAACGCTTCCGCGCCAGCGCATTGGTTCAGCAAGAGCCTGATGCATCCAGCTTTCCAAGCGGAGGAATACGTACTACGTTTGAAGCCCGCGGTTACTCGGCCTGGGATCCTTCTTCACCTGCTTTTATATATGAAGTAGCCGGCGCCAAAACTCTGTGCATTCCTACCATATTTGTAAGCTATACCGGAGATGCCCTCGACCATAAAGCACCCATGCTAAAAGCCCTTTTGGCTGTAGATAAAGCGGCTACGAAAGTTGCACAATGGTTTGACAAAGATGTTAGCCGCGTGACCGCCTCATTGGGTGCCGAACAAGAATATTTTCTTATTGACAAAGCACTTTTCCAAGCCCGTCCGGATTTAGTAATGCTGGGCAAAACGGTTTTCGGCCACTCGCCTGCCCGTGGTCAGCAATTACATGATCATTATTTTGGATCTATCCCGCGCCGTGTTACGGCTTTCATGCTCGATTTTGAACAAGAATGTATTAAGCTCGGTATTCCGGTTCGCACACGCCATAATGAAGTAGCTCCAGCACAGTTTGAGGTTGCTCCGCAATATGAGGAAGCCAACCTGGCCAGTGACCATAATATGTTACTTATGGACGTGATGGAGCGTATGGCCGACCGTCATGATTTCCGTGTACTATTTCATGAAAAGCCATTTGCCGGCGTAAACGGAAGCGGCAAACACAATAACTGGGCGCTTATTACCAATACCGGCAGAAACCTGCTGGCTCCCGCCAAAAAACCAAAAGATAACCTACAGTTCCTTACCTTCTTTGTAAATACGGTGGCTGCCGTTCATCGCTGGGCCGATTTGCTCAGGGTAAGTATTGCATCGGCAAACAACGATTACCGCCTTGGAGCCAATGAAGCGCCTCCTGCCATTATTTCGGTATTTGTGGGTTCGCAAATGCACAAGGTACTTACCGAATTAGAAAAAAATGCCACCCTTCAATTAGATAAAGGCGATAACCTGTATTTGAAACTGGGTATCAACAAAATTCCGGAAATCATACTGGACAATACTGACCGTAACCGTACCTCACCTTTTGCGTTTACCGGCAATAAATTTGAGTTCCGCGCGGTAGGTTCATCGGCCAACTGCGCCCGCCCCATGACCGTGCTGAACACCATCATGGCCCAGCAGCTCGAAGATTTCTACGAAGAAGTTGAAAAGCTGACCGAAAAAGGCAAAAAACGCGAAGTTGCCATTGTTGAAGTGCTGCGTAAGCTCATCAAACAAAGCAAAAACATCATTTTTGAAGGCGACAACTACAGCGACGAATGGGTGAAAGATGCCAAAAAGCGTGGTCTCAACAATTACAGAACCACACCGGAAGCGTTGAAAGTGTTGGAAAACAAAAAAATAACCGAAGTTTTCGTAAAACAAGGCGTTTATACCTACAAAGAGCTGGAAGCACGGTATGCCATCATGTGCGATGAGTACATTATGAAAGTACAGATTGAAAGCCGCATTATTGGCGATTTGGCACAAAACCATGTAATTCCGGTTGGCATTAAATACCAGAACGAACTGCTGAAAAACCTGGAGATGAAAAAATCACTGGGTATAAAAGATGCGGCTACCCTGGAACTGGTAAAAGAAGTAAGTGAACGGATTTCTAAAATCCGGACCTTATGCGAAGAAATGCGTCAGGCGCGTAAAGCAGCCAATACCATTGAACATGAATCGGAGCGTGCAACGGCATACGGTGCTAAGGTTAAGCCTTATTTTGAGCAAATACGGTATGAAGTTGATAAACTGGAACTGCTGATTGATGACCAAGATTGGCCTTTGCCAAAATACCGAGAGTTATTATTTTTACGCTAATAGCATCCTAAATCGTTTTGAGAAACCTCAATCTTAACGGATTGGGGTTTCTTCATTTTACGGCAAGCCGGAATGTAGTACTTTTGCAACATGTTACTAAAAACAGATAAACCCAATGTGCGCAGCTTTGACAAGGAGGAGTTGCGAAATTATTTTAAGGAAAAGGGCGAAAAAGCATTTCGTGCCGATCAGGTTTATCAATGGGTTTGGCAAAAACATGCCAAAACATTTGATCAGATGAGCAATTTACCAAAAGACCTCAGGGCCTTTATGGAAGAAAATTTTCTGATTACCGAATTAAAAACCTCCCTATGCCAAACCAGCGCCGACGGCACCGTAAAATCGGTATTTTCACTTACCGACGGTAAAACCATCGAAGGCGTTCTGATTCCCACCTCAAAACGAATGACCGCCTGTATCAGTTCGCAGGCCGGATGTAGTTTGGATTGTAAATTTTGTGCCACTGCCCAGTTAAAAATGATGCGCAATTTGCATGCTGATGAAATATACGACCAGGTAGTAACCATAAAAAAACAAGCCGAGGATATGTATAACAAACCACTCACCAATATTGTATTGATGGGTATGGGAGAACCGCTGCTGAATTACAAAAACGTATCCGCCGCCATTGACAGAATTACCTCCGAAGAAGGTTTGAACATGTCAACCAAACGCATCACCTTATCTACTTCGGGCATTGCAAAAATGATTCATAAACTGGGTGATGACGAAGTGAAATTTAAGTTAGCGCTTTCGCTTCATGCGGCCGATAACGAAAAACGCAGCAAAATCATGAGCATTAACAATACCAATCCGCTCGAAGATTTAGCAGCCGCCTTAAAACATTATTATGCCAAAACCGGAAATCCGGTAACTTACGAGTACATTGTATTTAAAGACTTCAATGACGGCACTGAGGATGCCAAAAACTTGGCAACTTTCTGTAAACATATTCCTTCGAAAGTAAATATCATTGAGTATAATCCCATTGATGGAAGCGATTTCGAACAAACCACGGATGAACGCCTATCAGCCTTTGTGGATGTGCTGGAAAACCGCGGTATTGTAGCCAAAGTACGCAGAAGCAGGGGAAAAGACATTGATGCAGCCTGCGGGCAACTGGCAGGGAAAAATAAGTAAAACAACTACAATACGCCGCCGAATCCAATCTTCATAACAAGAATATTTGCCTGACCACTTGGCCAACTAACTTTTCTATTTAGGTCTTTTTTTAATTGCTGTGTCTCGGTAAGGTCGGAATTACCAAAGGGGCCACCACCAGCCTCTGCACCGATACCATTGGCAATAGCAATTAAAGGAAGTGTTAATTTAACATCAACCGAAATCATTAAATTTTTACCAACAATATACTGTTTACCAGCGCCAATACTAGGTCCAATATCAAAAGTTAAATGACTAAATTTTGAATCTATAACTGTGTTATAATGTTGACCATTAATAAAAAACAAATTTAATCCAACTTGTGAAAACATGCCTGTGGGAGCTATATTGCCAGCTTTTCGCCGAAACAATTTAGCATTAATGCCTATTCGGTGTGTAAAGAAATTCTGCAAATATATGCTATTGCCAAACAATACTCTATTTTTATAATATCTGGGCATGAATGAATAATCAAGGCCTAAGGTTTTAGAGGTAGTTATGGTATATTCGGCTTGAATCCCGTAATGTAAATTTGGCATCGGCTGAGCATCGCCGCCTAATGACCAACTTATACCCTGATCATACTTGAGTACGAATCGTTTTCCCATGTATCCTGGAGCACTTCGCTGAGCAAAAAGGCTAACAGATACTAAATACAAACTAAAAACGGTTATATAGAATTGAATATATTTTTTCATAAAAATAGTTTTATAAAATCGCTACAGGCTATTTTTTATCTTTTTGTTTTAATTGATGAAAAACAAAATAGATATTATTGTTTTTCACAAATCCGTAATTATTGTCATAGGTCGTATGTTGATGGGAGAGCTTTAATTCGCCAGTTTTAATATCATACACAACGGCTAAAAAATGACTGACGGAGCCCCCGTTAATTACGCGGTGGATTAAAATCGGCATTAAAGGAGGAATAACGATCATTGGGACAATAATACCAAGGCCCCTCGTTCGTTTTTCAAACATAGAAACGGCCCACATTGCATTTGTGGTTCCATGCGCCTGACCAATCTTCTGTAACCGATCATATCCAAGCACGGTAACAGGGCTGGAGTTATCCTCGGGCAGAGCATTTCCAGCAATCATACGTTCAATAAGCCACTCATTTAGGAGTACCATATCATTGTAAAGTTCCACATCATTATTACTAAATAACTTAGGTTCAATTATGTCAGTTTCAATTCCGGCCGCTTTTCCGCACTCTTCAATCCGTTGAACCAAATCTGTTTCTTCGCGTTCATTTTTAAGATAACTTATTTTTTTCTTCTTTCCTTCGCGCGTACCCGAATAATAAGGATTAACCACCAATACGCGTTCAACACCGCCAACAGCTTTCCCATAATTACGATCTTTTGCCGAGTTTACAGAGGATCTTTTATTTTTTGCAACATATTTTTCTGGTTTGGCATCATGTGCATCTTTAAAGGCTGCCTTGAGCAACACGTTATCTATGTATGGTGCCAATGCATATTTGTGGAAATTTAAACTATCAGAGGCTTCTCCAGCCATTAAGGGATTATTCTTTGTATTTTTTGAAGATGCAATCTTTTCATATTTAGATTTTCCCTCATTACCTTCGCTAACCTCTTTTTTATCTTCGGTTTTAGTAAAAATTATAGAATCCTTTTTTGAATTCATATACACCGAATAAAAATCACTAACCTTAAAGTCATGCTCCTTAACTATATGTTTAACAGACTCTTTAAACAATAAGTCAATGTCCTTATCTTCAGGAAATAGCATCTTAAGCTTGGTGGCAAAAGCTGTACTTACCATATCAATATCCTTTTGTTTAGAAGTTAATTTATACAAAAGGAACGCGAGCTGCTGAGACTCTCCCTCAATATTTTTATAAAATGATTTGCCGAGGTTAGTGTTATTAAAAGATAACCAATATAAAGAATGCCCGATTACTTTTAAAAGATACTTATTATCCGGAAATTCCTTAAGCATAATATATGCATTGAAAATTGCATTGTTATAGTCTTCATCAAGCAACTGCATTCGGCAAAGTTCAAAGCGCGCCATATTTCTGATTGTGATGAATTCAGACTGACCAATAATATGCTTACTCCTCCCTTCATCAGAACGATTTTTGATTAATTTTTCAAGCACTTCTTTACGAATGGGTAATGCCGGATGCGTAGATTCTTCATCGTCCTTTTCATCCTCCACATTAATAGGATTTAGCTCCGATAATTTGTATGATTTTGGGAAAACGAAACCATCATTTTGAAAAAAGATATTATCGAATGGAATTTCATCCACGGGCAAATAACCATACTTTAAAATATCAAAAACTCCAGAAATGGCAGTATAGCTGTATTTGCTCTTATCATAAATTTCCAGAAATCCCAATTCATCAGCTTCTTGTTCTTTTTCTTTGCTAAAAGCATATTCAGCTAATCCCTTTTCATATTTATTTAAATCACGGTAAGCTCCTCTTCCTCTTGAGATTTCAACGCCCTTTTTAAAATGGTCTAAACTGTGTTTTTTGTCTACGTGAATAAGTTCATGAGCCAAAATAAAAGCCAGTTGAGCTTCGTTTTCTAACTGTGCAAGCAAACCGATATTAATAAAAATGGCACCTTCCGGAGTAGCAAATGCGTTCACCGAAGATGATTTAATTACATAGATACGAACCTTTGAACGAAGCGTTGGGTTATTTTTGAGCAATTCATCCGTAACCTTGTTTGCAAACTGAGACATCGGATCATTGAAAAGTACTTTACCGCCCAACATAATCCGATTAAGGGAATAAGCGGCACTAACCGTAAACTCACGTTCATCTGAAGGTTCATTTTTTGCCTCTTTAGCAGCTTCGGAAACAGCTCGCGTAAAATCTTCGGGCAAAGTACCGCTTGAGACTATAGGTTGGTAATTGTCAAAATCCTGGCCAAAAACAGATCCGGAAAAAACAATAAAAAAAATAAGACTTATTCTAAAATGCATGATAAAGAGTTTATTTGAGTTGAATAATAACAGGAAACGGTTGAAGAGATGTAAGATAAATAACAGTAGCAGTTGAAACTGGCTTACGAATTTCATGAAACAAAATACCCTCCTCATCATCTAAAGAAAAACCTGAAGGAATGACAGGAGAATTAAGGCTTTTTTGAGAAAACAAAATTTCCTTGGGACCAATTAAGTCTTCGGTAACCTTCACACCGAAAAGAGCCCAGGCTCCGGTCTCCGAAGAGGGATTCGAACCAATTTTATATTTGTACTTCGCCTCCATATTTGATTTGTTCAGTACATTATCTAAAAATAGAACATACAAACTTTCGTTATAAAAAAATACTTTTGGGTCTAAGTTATTGGGCCCCACATCAAATCCCTCCTGGAACATTGGAATCGTATTAACTGAAACCAATTGATTTTTATGATTGGTATTTGCTATAACCAAACCTCGTTTATATTCATAAGAATAGCCTCCGCTAACAACAAGCGTGTGAGAGAAAACAAAGTAAAAGCCGCCGTTTTTCTTTGGAAAACAATGTGTTAAATTTACACCGTATGCACCGAGCCGGGTATAATCTTTGAACAAATAATTTTTAGTTTCCAGCATGTCGCGGTTACATCGCTCAATGAACTTATCAGAAAACAAAAAATACTCTTTGTTTACAATACTGTAATCCTTTGGATTATACTCAATATAATAAAAACCAAGCGCATTATATTGTTGCTCGGGGTTCACATTTTCAAGGAGCATACCACCAACAAATAACCTTCCTGATTTATAATCAAAATATTCATTAACTGTATAGCTGCTTGCGTGCGCACCCGAAGCCATTTCATCAAATTCATCTTTATTTAAAACCTCAGGCTTGTTACCCTCTGTGGGATTTGAAAATGAAAAGAACACATCATTTGATGGATTTTTCAGATCTTTCAAGGACGGATTAAACTGATAATACGCCCCATTGCGGTAAAATCCATCAGAACGTATGCCATTCAGCGTAAGCACAGGCTTGTCTAAGCGTTCATCAAATACATTTAGAAGGTCATTCGCAGGATTGTAATCCCCATTTCCGCCTAAAAAAGAAATTTCGCCATTCGGGTATGTTCTGATTTCAAATCTACTACTAAACTTATCCGGTTTTTTTAGGCTGATATCCAAAAGATTCCTTGGCTGATCTAATTTTAATCCAGAATCAAACAATACCTCTCTTGCAATCAAATTATTAGCCTTTCCAGCTTTATTATAATCTGAAAAGTAGAGATAAAAGCGTTCGTTAAAAAACAGGATTTTTTCAAAACGCCAATATTTACCTACCTTCATGGGTTCGGTATACACAGAAAGTACTTTAAAATCTTTGTCGGTATGATAGATAGAGATTTCTTTGTTTCCATTAAAAGAAACGAGCACAAACCCTCTTTCAAAATTACCTGCCATGGCATAATAAACATGGCCATCGGTCAATTTAAAACTTTGTTCCCCACGCAGCAAAAATGATTGCTGTGCCTGAGGGAAGATATCAGCACTGAGTAAGAAAAAACATACCAATAAAAGGATAGGTCTTAATCTCATACTTGGTTCATATTAATTTTCAGTACGAAAATAATATTTTAAACGATAAACAAAATTATTTGCAAAAAAAATAAAGGAAAGCCTATCTTAGTCCCTTAAACAATATGATTAAATTTCTGTTAAACGTTAAATTAAAATAGCATGAAAAAAATTGCAATTGCCTGTATGGCCTTTATCTCGCTGAGCGTGAGTGCACAAGTTGAACTGCCCGTGCCCAGTCCAAAAGCAAAAGTTGAACAACGGGTTGGGCTTACCGATGTAAGCATTGAATACTCCAGGCCTGCCGTTGGCGGCAGGGCAGTTTGGGGAGCATTGGTTCCTTTTGACAAAGTTTGGAGAACGGGCGCAAACTCCGCAACAGCCTTCAACATCAATAAAGATATTGAAATTGACGGGAAAGCCCTAAAAGCAGGGGAGTATGCCTTATTTACTATCCCCAATGCAAATGAATGGACTTTTATCATAAACAGTAACGAAGGCCAAAAAGGAAGTACGGACTACAAAGAATCATTAGACCTGATCCGGTTCAAATCAAAACCAACGGTAAACAATAGCGTAAAGGAGCGACTTGAATTTACCATAGATCCATTATCAGATACAGAAGGACGGGTCACACTTTCTTGGGAAAAAGTAAGTGTAAGTTTTAATTTTAAAACCAATACCCTTAAAAACGCGGAAAACAATTTAGCCGGGTTTGAGAAAAAAGTGGGTGGTCTATGGTATGATTTGGCTCAGGCTGCCCGATACAGCAACGAAAACAACCTTAACGGAGATAAACCGCTTGCTTGGATAGATCAATCTATCAGTTTAAAAGACCACTTCTTTAATAAATGGGTTAAAGCAAAAATTTTAGCCAAAAAAGGAGACAATGCAGGCGCTTACTTAATGGCTGCGGAAGCTAAAACTTTTGGCGAGAAAAATCCAAGCGGATTTTATGATGCTTACAAAGCAGAAATTGAAAAAGCCGTTTCTGATTGGGCCGCATTTGCTCCAAAAACCAAAGGAAAAAAATAAATATAACATATTTTTATAAAAAAAGCGGATGAGTATTCATCCGCTTTTTTTTATATCTAAAATATAGAAATCAATGTCCTAACACACTGACCTCTTTAATTCCGATTGTTTCTACTTTAATTTCCCTTAAAGGGGCTCCGTGTAATTTAAAACCCTGAATAATTTCAAGCACATCGTAATCTATATTGTGTGATTTTGAGCCATCAATCACAACCGTGCAATTATCGGGTAATTTATCCAATGCCGCCTGAAAACTACCCTTGTTTAAAAACGTAACTTCTTCTGAAAGCTTAATAGTTATATGCTCCCCTTCCTCTCGGGGTTCTTTGGTATAAGAGTATGAGTGTTTATAGTTTCTGCGTAGAATGAAAAAGATAGCGAACACCATACCAATGGCAATACCTTTCAATAAATCGGTAAATAAAATGGCCACAACAGTTACGATAAACGGTATAAACTGATCCCAACCCAGTTTATACATTGTTTTGTAAAGCGAAAATTTAGAGAGTTTGTAGCCTACCATGAGCAATATTGCAGCCAAGGAAGCTAAAGGAATATAATTCAATAAAGCAGGAATAAACACCACAGAAATAAATAATATAATTCCATGTACTATGGTAGCCATTTTTGATTTTCCGCCGCTTTCAATATTAGCCGAACTTCGAACAATAACCTGTGTAATGGGTAATCCTCCCAGCAATCCTGAAACCATATTTCCAATGCCTTGGGCTTTTAACTCCCTATTGGTGGGCGTATTCCTTTTGAATGGGTCTAATTTATCAGTTGCTTCAACAGACAGCAAAGTTTCTAAACTAGCAACAATGGCAAGCGTTATGGCAACAATATAAATATCAGGATTGGCAAACTGGCTAAAATCAGGAAATTTAAAAAAGCTGATAAACTCAGAAGCTGATTTCGCCACCGGTAACTGAACCAAGTGCTCGTCAGCCATATAAAAATCAGGATAAAATGCCTTAAATACCAAGTTTATGGCAATACCTGTTAAAACCACAAATAAGGCACCGGGTAAAAATTTAAACAGCCCTATTTTCTTCATAAAAGGCCTCTCAAATAAAACGAGCAAGGCAATAGACACCAGGCTGATCAAGATTGCTCCAACGCTATGATATTTAAACGCATAAAAAAGTTCAGTCAAGGTATTGTGTCCGTCAGACTGTTCAAATGCAAAATCGCCTATAAAGTCTTTATCATAGCCTAAAGCATGCGGAATCTCTTTCAGTATTAGCGTTATTCCGATGGCAGCAAGCATTCCTTTGATAACAGCTGATGGAAAATAATACCCTATAATTCCGGCATTAAGAAAACCGGCAATAAGCTGAATTGCACCGGCTAAAAATACAGCCAGCAGTAAAGCTTCAAATGATCCCAATGTTTTTATGGCGCTTAAAACGATAACAACCAGACCGGCAGCCGGACCAGAAACCCCCAGGGGTGAACTGCTCAAAGAACCAACAACGATTCCACCCACAACCCCGGCAATAATCCCCGAAAACAACAAATCGGGTCTTCCGGTAGAGGCTAAAGCAACGCCAAGACAGAGCGGTAGTGCAACTAGATACACAACCAATCCGGCAGGAATATCATCTTTAAAATTTAAAAACGGATTAGAGTATTTACTTTTCATAAAGCGGGTTTAGAGATTGCATGAATACCTAAAACTATTTAACCAAACCGGTATCAAATTTGTATATAGAGGCCATTTCGTGATTATCCGTAGCCGTTACCTCCAAATCAAGTAGTAATCCGTTAGCAATATCATATACTAATCCATGAACCTGCAAAAATTGTCCGTTACTCCAAGCATTTTGAACTATGGAAGTTTTACACAAGTCGTATACCTGTTCAACCACGTTAATCTCTACCAATCGCCTACCGCGTTGCTCCATATTCACAATTGCATCAAGTTCAGCAGCATGCATACGGTATACATCTTTGATGTGCCGCAACCAGTTATCAATTAAACCAACCTGCATATTACCCATAGCTGCCAATACACCACCACAGCCATAGTGTCCGCAAACTATAACATGTTTAACCTTTAATACATTAACGGCATAATCCAAAACACTGAGCATGCTCATATCAGTATGGATAACCATATTGGCAATATTTCGGTGTACAAAAATTTCACCGGGGTCTGTATTAGTAATTTCATTGGCGGGCACACGGCTGTCTGAACAACCTATCCACAAAAACGGAGGCTTTTGTCCTTTGGATAATTTTTCAAAAAAATCAGGTGTTGAGGCAAGGGTTTCTTTTACCCATTTTTTGTTTCCCTCAATCAACTTATCATATAATTCTGGCATTGATATAACATTTTAAAATTAAAAATATACCATGAAAATTAATCATGGCAAAAAATTAAGTATTGTTGTTACACCAATTCTTCCGGAGGAGGAGATGTGGGAGAGTCTAAAAAAACAGACCGAAATAAAAAATCTATATCTTTTTTACTTAAACTAGAGACACTGCAGATGATTTTCCAGTTGAAAGAAGTACCATGCATCCAATCTCTGAAGTTTTCAACAAGTTCTTCCAATAAAGTAGAGGAACCCGAATTTCTTTGAGCCATTCCCTCAATGGAAAAAATGGCACTTGTAAGGGCTTCTATAAAAAACTGGGTGTGATAATCTTCTGAGGGGATTCCATTTCCAATAGAGTTCAGTGAAATTTTTGGAGTAGATACCGGAACTAAAATACAGATGTTTAAAATCATAACCGAAAGAAACAGAGAAATTACCTTTTGGTAAAAGTGATATTCTTTATTTCTTCTAAAACTGATCATAGCACGAAAGTAGAAACTAAATATTACATAATCACTATGTGCTTCAACATCTGGTTTTACTATAAATACAAGTTTTACTTTTTAAACCAGCCTGAATAAAACACATAATTTTTAGCAATCCGATCTATTTCACCCGAAATTAACTCAGGAGTAATACTCTTCACTTTTTTGGCTGGCACACCGGCAAAAATAGTACCTTCAGGAACATGTGTGCCTTCCAAAACAACAGCACCGGCCGCAATAATGCAGTTACTTTCAACCACTACCCCATCCATAACAATGGCACCCATTCCGATTAAAACGTTATCGTGGATGGTGCAACCGTGCACGAGTGCATTATGCCCGATTGAAACATTATTCCCAATTTCGAGTGGATGTTTTTGATAGGTGCAATGCAGTACTGCTCCATCTTGCACATTTACCCGGTTACCGAGTTTTATATAGTGTACATCTCCCCTTACCACACTGTTAAACCAAAAACTACATTCAGAGCCACAATGCACGTCGCCCACAATTGTCGCATTTTCAGCAATATAACAATCATTTCCAAAAACCGGATTTTTTCCTTCAACAGGTAGTATGAGTGGCATATTTTTAATAATTTTAACGATTCAAAATTCGAGGACAAAATAATGATTCCATACATTAGAAAGGCATCGCTGTTTATTTTTTCATTTTTAATGCTGATTTCTCTTCATGCACAAGAATGCGGCTACGTATATGTAAGCCCAACCGGTGCAAATGGCGGAGCAGCAGGCACCAGAGCAAATCCGGCTTCACTGCAATACGGACTTACCCTGCTTTCGGCAGCCAACAATCACATGCGTATGGCGCAGGGAACTTACAGCATTGACCAACCCATCAGCTTAGCATCCAATTTTACCATTGAAGGCGGATTTGAATCGGGCCAATGGATAAAAAGTAATACCTATTCAACCGTAATTCAGCGCTCAGCGCTAAATGTAGAAACTAACCCGAATCGAATTACGGCCATTCAGGCCATAAATATGAGCGCTTTCAGGCTGCAGGATTTAACCATTCAGGTTGCCAACGCAACAGGAAATGGCGTTTCAACTTATGGTATTTACCTTTCGGGATGCTCAAATTACAACATTACTCGATGTACCATTATTGCCGGAAATGGAACACCCGGCCAATCCGGAACGGCGGGAACAGCCGGGCAGAACGGAGCAGCCGGCCAAAATGGTGAAACCGGCGAGGATGAAGGAGGTTGCTGTAGAGCACCCGGAGCCGGTGGAAACGGAAGTTTCCCCGGAAGTTTCGCCGGCGGATTGGGCGGATTTGGAGGCATCAGAGGTGGATTTACCACCGATGTTGTTTTGGGCTTTTGTGTTGTAGAACCTGGAAGTGAATTTACCAACCCGGGCAGCCCCGGACAAAACGGAAACGGCCCCCAAGGCGGATTAGGCGGTGCAGGTGGTGTGGGACTTTGTGAACTCACCTATGTAAATTTAAGCTGCAACGCCCAATTAACTAACCATGGCGTACCCGGAACTCCGGGAACTCCAGGCCCGGCAGGCCTTGAAGGAGCACAGGGACAAGGGTCTTTTGGGGCATTCTTTAATCCGGTAAACGGATTACAAGGTTTACAGGGCGCAAACGGAGCTGGCGGCGGCGGCGGCGGCGGCGGCGGTGCAAAGGGTTGTGAGCCGGCGGCCGTAAATCCACTTAACTGTAACGATACCGTGTTCAATAGTGCAGGAACCGGTGGCGGCGGCGGTGGCGGCGGCGAAGGTGGCCAAGGCGGTTTCGGAGGAGCCGGAGGTACAGGCGGAGGCGCTTCTTTTGCCGTTTATGTTTTCAATAATGGTTTCAACGGATTTATACAAGATTGCAATCTCCAAGCCGGACAAGGCGGCATTGGAGGCATAGGTGGACCCGGCGGGCCTGGTGGCTTAGGCGGTCCGGGAGGAATAGGCGGTAAACTCGGGGATGCTCCCAACGGCATAAACAGCTGTAACAATGGCGAAGGTGGAAACGGCGGCCCAGGCGGAAACGGCGGTCAGGGCGGTCAGGGAGGAAAAGGTTCCGACGGACCAAGCATGACTTTATACCAACCCAATGTGGGCGAACCCGTATTTGTAATTAACAACAATAATCCGGCAGAGCCTCCCGTATTTGTAAATTATTTTGGCTGCACAAACAGCGATGTTATTGTAAACACAACGGCATCAGGCGTTTTAAACTGGTTATTCGATTACGCTTCAGTTCCTTCCTCCGGAAGTAATGCCGGCGACACCGTATCTTACTTTTTACCGGGATTCCGGTCATTAACACTTCTGGCCGACGGCGTGCCATACCGCTACTCAAACTTCATTACCATCGACGAACCTTATACTCCTCCAGTTATTAATGCATCTGCGGTTACCATTTGTGCAGGCTCCAGTATAACATTTACTACCCAGCCCGTGGCACAAACCTATCAATGGTCATTCCCCGGCGGTTCCGTAGCCGGATCATCACTTCAAAATCCACCGGCAGTTACATTCAATACACCCGGAACCTATGAAATTGAATTGGTAACAACTTCCTGCTGTGGAACACATATCACCAAAAAAACAATTAACGTTATCAGTAGCGTTACGGTTAACCTTGGGCCGGATATTGGTATCTGTTTCACTGACCCGCTTCCTGTTTTGGATGCAGGAAATCCGGGGGCAAGCTATACCTGGACAAAAAACGGGCAGCCCTATCCCGGCAGTTCACAAACCATTTCAACCAACGGAGAAGGATTGTATGCCGTAACCGTAAGTTATGGTGGAACTTGCGTAGGAACCGACCAAATGCAGGTTCTGGTGGCGTCTACCTTACCCATTGATTTGGGCCCTGACACAGCGATATGCGTAAATGCAAATTTTCCGGTGCTTGATGCTGGTTTTTCAAATGCAGCTAATTACCAATGGTTCTTTAACGGAAATCCGATTGGAATAAATAGTTCTACACTTCAAACTACGGCTCCCGGCCTTTATGCCTTGGCCGTTACCAGTCAAACCGGTTGCCAAGGCTCAGATTCATTGGTTTTAAGCATCAGCGATCCGCAAGTTAATCTGGGGCCAAATTTATTAGCCTGTTCAAATGAAGGATTTCCGGTTTTGAATGCAGGAAGCCAGGGAATAAACTACGTTTGGACCGTAAACGGAAATCCTACGGGAACAAATAGCCAGTTTTTGACTACAACCATTGCGGGAACCTATGAAGTAGAAGTAACCAACCAATTTGGTTGTACGGCAATAGATAATATGGTACTAATCGTTGAAATAGCGCCAACTTCCCAATTTACCATTCCGGCCAGCATTCAGGTTGGTCAGGTTCTTACACCGGTAAATACCAGTTTCCCTGCGGCAGGACTGAATTATTTCTGGAATTTTGGCGACAATACACCCGGTCTTCCAACACAAAACGCCAACCATACCTATACCGAAGCCGGACTTTACAGCGTCTTTTTACTGGTTGATAACGGATTATGTTCCGATACGCTCATTCAAGAAATAAATGTGCTCTGGGATTGTAATTCCTTAGGCCTGACTGCCGCTTTTGATGCCACTGATACCGTTTTCATGGATTTATCCGGCGTTGCTGAGTTTACTAACCAAAGCAGCAATGCCGTAAGTTATCAATGGGCATTTGGAGATGGGAACACATCCGGCCAGAGTAATCCGTTTTATGTATACACTGCTCCGGGAACATATACCGTTACATTAACAGCCATTAATTACAACTGCACCACAAGCGTTCAGGGAACCGTAATTGTTATTGAGGAGCATGATGCATCTGTAACTGAAATGGAAAGTTTGTCATCCGTTTTGATTTTTCCGAACCCGACAAGAGACTACATTCAATTTCAATTTGCGCCGGAATGGCATTTGCCTGTCAGCATAGTTCTGCATGACTCCAAAGGACAAGTCATTACAAAGCAAGAGCTTTATCCTGATAGCGGAAATACACGCATTGAAATGGAATCATTGCCCTCCGGCATCTATTTTGTTACGTTATTTGCCAAGGATTTAAAAAGAACCTTTCAGGTCATTAAACAATAAACAAAATGAAGACGCCCGTAATTATATACGCCGAAGCTACTCCAAACCCAGCCACAATGAAGTTTGTGGCCAATATTCTATTGCTTCCGGAAAACAGTGCAGAATACACCGACATTTCGGATACAGAAGGATCTCCGCTTGCAAAAGCCCTCTTTGGATTTGAATTTGTTCGTGCCATATACTTCAATAATAACTTCATAACCATTACCAAGAAGGAATTCACGTCCTGGTCGGAGATTATCCCACAGGTGCGCGAAATGCTGAAAACATGGATTGAAGAAGGGAAAGACATTATTGCATTTTTGCCCGCCAAAAAAGAAACCGCCATTCCAAAAGCCGTTTCAGATATCAATGCGGCCGGCGTTGAAGGACAAATTATGGATATTCTGGACGAATACATTCGCCCTGCGGTTGAAGGAGACGGAGGCGAAATATCGTTTGTTTCATTTGCCGACGGAAAAGTAACCGTGAGGCTTGCCGGCTCTTGCAGTGGCTGTCCTTCAAGTACGGTGACGCTCAAAAACGGAATTGAACATCTGTTGAAAAAGATGGTTCCAGGAGTAGAGGAAGTGGTGGCAGAAAATGCCTAAAGAATAAACCGGGTATCGTTCAAAATTACCTTAATGCCTTCTTCGAGCGGTTTAGGTTCACGTTGAAGCAAGTCTTTCATTTTTGAAATATCCGGTAAACGGCGTGTCATATCGCCTTCTTTCAGAGCCGCCAAATGCCTGATTTCTGATTGGGAGCCCGTTATTTTTTTCACGAGATTGGCCAATTCAAGAATCGAAATTTCAACATTACCACCGATGTTTACCACATCATTCACAAACAGTTTTTCTTTGAATGCCCTGTAACAGGCATCAATATTATCCTGCACATAACAAAAAGTACGGGTCTGACTTCCATCTCCATAAATGCTGATGGGCCTGTTTTGTAAGGCCATACTGATGAACCTGGATATAACAAATTCTTTGCTTTGTTTTGGGCCGTATGTGTTGAAAAACCTAAATATGGTAAAATTAAGATTATACTCACGCTGGTATGATCGTAAATACGCTTCTCCCACATTTTTTACGATGGCGTAAGGCAGGCGTGAATTAAGCGGGGTGGTTTCTTCATTTTGGGGAAATTCAACCGGCTCCCCATACACCTCGGATGAACTCGAAAAATAAACATGCCGAACACCCGTATTTTTTGACAGCTTAAGAATGTTCTCAAGTCCGCGGATATCATCGAGCACCATAACCGGATTTTTTAGTGTGCGCTGAACACCAACAACCGCGGCATAATGGAAAACATAATGAAACCTACCCGAGTGAAAAACTGCGGCAATTTCATTATAATCATTTACATCACATTTAATGAAATTAACGTTTGGAAATTGTGGAATTTTAGCCAAATCGCCCGTCAATAAATTGTCGACAATCGTTATTTTATTTAACGGATCCTGTGCCAATTTTTCAGCCATTGCGCTACCCACAAATCCTGCTCCCCCTGTTACCAGAATTCTGGTTCTTTTTACATTTTCCATCCTTGCCGATTTGTTATTTTAATAACTTCATTAAATATTCACCGTAGCCACTTTTTAAAAGCGGAGCTGCCAATTTTTCAAGCTGTGCGGAGTCAATAAATCCCATCCGGTATGCAATTTCCTCAATACAGCCAATTTTTAGGCCTTGCCGCTCTTCAATCACCTGCACAAACTGACCCGCCTGCATAAGCGAAGCAAACGTTCCGGTATCCAACCAAGCCGTTCCACGATCAAAAACAACCACTTTTAGTTTTTTACGTTCAAGGTAAATTTTATTTATATCTGTAATTTCATACTCACCACGTACCCCGCGTTTGAGGTTTTTGGCAATTTCAACTACCGAATTATCATAAAAATATAAACCCGGAACTGCATAATTTGATTTTGGTTGAACCGGCTTTTCTTCAATACTGAGCACATTATTGTCCGAATCAAAATCTACCACCCCGTACCGTTCTGGATCTGAAACATGGTATGCAAAAATTACTCCGCCATCCGGGTTGGCGCAAGCCTGCAGCTTTTTGGATAAACCGGAAGCATAAAAAATATTATCACCCAGAATTAGTGAGACCGAATCATTTCCAATAAAATCAGCTCCTAACGTAAACGCTTGGGCAAGTCCTTCCGGTTTTTCCTGAATGATATATGAAAAATTCAAGCCCAATTGTTCACCTGAGCCAAACAATTTTTGAAAATTAGGCAAATCCTGTGGGGTACTGATGATTAAAATATCCTTGATTCCGGCCATCATGAGCACAGATAGTGGATAATAAATCATAGGTTTATCATAAATAGGCATAATCTGCTTACTTATGGCGTATGTAATCGGATAAAGCCGGGTTCCGGAACCACCGGCCAAAATTATTCCTTTCATTTGCTTATTGTTTTATTTACTGCCCTTCGGCGCAACCGGCGCTTATTGCTTTTACTGTTATGAAGCGTCATTAAAAGAGAGGGAAGTAAAATTAAATTGGTGAACATAGCCGCTAAAAGAGTAATGGATACTAATGTTCCCAACGCTACTGTGCCGCCAAACTCTGAAGCAATAAACACAGAGAATCCGAAGAATAAAACAATGGATGTGTAAGCCATGCCCAATCCGGTTTCTTTTAATGAGCGGATAACAGCTCCGCGGATATTGCCGTGATTGGTTTTCAGTTCCTGTTTAAACTTGGCCAAAAAATGAATGGTATCATCTACTGAAATTCCAAAAGCCACACTAAAAATCAAAATTGTTGAAGGCTTTAATGATATTTCAAAAAATCCCATCAATGCAGCCGTAAACATCATGGGAATTATATTCGGTATCAAGGATATAATTACAATTCTGGCATTTTTAAATAACAGTGCCATGAAAAAAGCAATCAGAAAAACGGCCAGCAGCAAACTTTGAAATAAATTGACAACCAAGTAATTGGTTCCCTCTAAAAAAGTAACTGCAGCACCCGTAATTTTTACTTTATACTTATCGGCCGGAAAAATCTCGTTGATCTGTTTTGTAAGATCGTCTTTCACCTCTTCCAATTCCATCGTATTCAAATCTTTCATCTGAACACTTATTCTGGCAATTGACTTATCCTCGTTCAAAAACGGACGCAGCAGAGAATCCTGACTTTCGTTTTGCTTGAGATAGTTTACGATAAACGCCCTGTCAAACTGATTGGGAAGCGTGTACGCATCCGGATCTCCGTTATAAAATGCCTGATTGGCAAATTTCAATCCTTCAATATACGAAAGCGGACGCGAAAAAATGGGCTGGGATTCCAGATAATCCTGCAGTTCATCAATTTTACGCCAGGTTTTCATATCGGTAATTACCCCGCGTTCTTTTTGTGTATCAACCGTAATTTCGAGCGGCATAACTCCGCCGAACGAGTTTTCGAAAAACCGTAAATCCTGCATAACTTTGGCCTTCTCCGGAATATCATCAACTACATTCCCCTTTACCTGCATGCGCAAAATACCCACTACGGAAATTAAAACCACCAAACCCGAAATACCATACACCCATTTACGGTAATGCTGTGAAATAAGAATCAGCAGACGAACCATGGCCGTGGCCAGTTTTTTGTCCATGTGTGATGTGGCTCTTTTAGATGGAGGCGGAAAAAAGGAGAATAAAACCGGAATGGTTATCAAAGAAAGTACAAAAAGCATCATAATGTTGAGTGAGGCCACGATACCAAACTCAACCAAAATAGTACTACCCGTAACGATAAATGTACCAAAACCGATTGCGGTTGTCAGATTACTCAAGAAAATAGCCTGGCCTGTTTTCTCAATCACCTTGGCCAGGGCTGCTTTTTTATCACCCAAGGCATTATATTCCTGATGATACCTGTTTATGATGTAAATGGCGTTGGGTACACCGATAACAATCAACAGGGGCGGAATTAAACCCGTTAAAATGGTAATGGGAAAGCCGGTCAGGGCCAGAGTACCCTGTGCCCAAATTACACCCAATAAAACCGTAACTAAGGGAACCAAAACCTCCACAAACGACCTAAACAAAAAGGCCAATACGATTGCCGTAACCAAAGCGGCCAATCCCACAAAAATGCCAATCTCGCTCTTTGCCTTTTTTACATTTACTGTTCGGATATACGGAAGCCCGGACACATGGATTTCAGTATTCTGCTCACTCTCAAATACATCTAACTTTTGTTGGATTTGCTCCACTACGGCGATTCGCTCTTTAGAGTTGAGTACTTCCGGTTTTAGGGTTATGATGAGCAGATATACATTCTTGTTTAAATCAAAAATAACCCGGTCGTAAAAGGGCAAATTTTCAAGCTCAGTTTTTACCAAGAGTGCTTCCTGGTCAGAATTTACAGGCCCTTTGATTACTTTGGTACTTATAAATTGTTTGGCTAGGGTGTCTTTCTCAATTTTGATTACATTTTTTATTCCGCCCGTACCCTTTACACCATCGATAGCTTCAAGATCGGCTTGAAGTTGAAGGAAAGCGTTAAAATGTTTTTTTGTGAAAAATTTTGACTCCTTGTTCCCGACAATGATCATACTTCCATCCTGCCCGAATGTTTTTTTAAATTCTTCGTATGCCAGGTACGTACTGTCGGTTTTTGGCAGCAGTTGAGCCAGTTTATAGCTCATGGAAACATTTCGGCTCTGCAGAGCCATGAACACCGTAAGTACAAGTATTACAAGAACTAACGGAATTCGGAAGCGAATAATAAGCGTGGCAATCTTTCCGAACATAAGCTAAAAACTAAGCGAAAGTATCATTATGTTTAAAATTCTGCAACTTTGCCCTGTGTTAGCTACATTAATAATCCGTTATTGAAACTCATATCATTCATAGCCTTCCGGTATCTGTTTTCTAAAAAATCCAGAAATATCATCAATATCATTTCTGTGATTTCGGCCGTCACGGTAATGGTGATTACGGCCGCCCTGGTCATTTTGCTTTCCGCCTTTAACGGGTTGGAAGCTTGGGTAATTTCACTTTTTAACCAGGCAGACCCTGAACTGAAAATAGAACTCGTTTCGGGTAAAACTTTTGAAGCCGACAGCCTCCTGCTGAACAAAATTCAACGTGTGGAAGGCGTAAAAACAGTTTCGCCCGTAATTGAAGACAATGCCATGTTTATATACGGCGAAAAACAGTACATCGGCATATTAAAAGGCATTCAGCCCAACAATCCGGCTTACGCAGGAATTGAACCGCTTATGCTTGACGGTGACCCTGGAATATTTGCCGACAGCAGCGGATACGCCTTGCTTGGAGCAGGAGTTGCAGGAATTCTGGGACTGAATTTAGACAATGCCATGCGGCGGCTGGTTATTTACTTTCCCAAACGGGGTAAAAAAGTTGACCTGTTCAACCCTTTCCGTTCCATTGCCCTTTTTCCGGCCGGCGTTTTCAGCATTCAGCAAGATTACGACTCCAAATACGTTTGGATTCCCCTCGATATAGCCCAAGAAGTATTAGATGCCGACAATATGCTCACGGCATACGAAATAGAACTTCAATCCGGTGCAAATGACGAATCTGTCAAAAAGCAGATTCAGCAGCAACTTCCATCTACACTCACGGTAAAAACACGTCTCGAACAGCAGGCCGTATTTTATAAAGTATTTCAAACAGAGCGCCTGATTCTCACTGTCATTCTGAGTTTTATTCTCTTACTTGCCTCATTCAACATATTTGGGGCCCTTACCATGTTATTGGTTGAAAAACGCAGAGATACGGCTGTGCTCCGGAGTTTAGGATTTTCCATCAACCAAATACGAAGAATATTCTGGACACAAGGTTTTCTCATCAGCCTGGCAGGTTGCCTGGCCGGGTTGCTGCTGGGCATATCGGTTTGTGTGGTTCAGATGCAGACCGGAATTATTAAAATTGGCCCTCAGGAAGGTGCTCCGCCTTACCCCGTAATTTTAGAGGCCGGCGACGTACTGTTCAGTGCTATGCTAGTGTTGGTAACTGGAGCCTTGGTGGTGCTGTTCCGCATTCGCTTAGTAAAGGAGGCTTACTTTTCAGCTTCGCTGAAATCCGGACAGTAACTGTAATTAGTAAACCGTTTCAACAGCCACTCCACCGGCATAAAACCGCTTAATTTCATCCAGGGTATCAAAAATTTCCTGTTGATTTTCGGAGGTAACCAGTTTAATTCTAAAATCTTTAAAATTGGGTAAGCCTCGGAAATAGTTTCCATAATGGGCGCGGGTTTCAATAAGTCCCAATTTTTCACCTTTCCAGCTCATGGCCATTTCCAGATGCTCACGGCACACATTTGCGCGCTCATCAACCGTTGGCGGAGCCAATAATTCTCCGGTGGCCATAAAATGTTTCACTTCCCTAAAAAACCAGGGATAACCGATTGTTGCGCGGCCAATCATTACGCCATCAACCCCAAATTTTTGTTTATAGTCTAAAGCCTTCTGGGGGCTATTGATATCGCCGTTTCCGAAAATCGGAATGTGCATGCGCGGATTGTTTTTTACTTCCGAAATCAAACTCCAATCGGCTTCACCTTTATACATCTGCACGCGGGTGCGACCGTGAATGGATAAACCTTGGATGCCAACATCCTGCAGGCGTTCGGCAACTTCAACAATATGTTTTGTACTGTCGTCCCATCCCAAACGGGTTTTAACGGTTACGGGCAGTTTGGTTGCCTTAACGATTTCGGCCGTCATGGATACCATTTTAGGGATATTTTTGAGAATTCCGGCTCCGGCCTCTTTGCATACCACCTTTTTTACCGGACATCCGTAATTGATGTCAATGACATCCGGGTTCACGGCTTCGGCCATCTCGGCAGCTTGAATCATGGACTCAATTTCGCCTCCAAAAATTTGGATGCCGATGGGTCTTTCGTATTCAAAAATATCCAACTTTTTTACGCTTTTGAGCGCATGGCGGATAAGCCCTTCGGATGAAATGAACTCCGTAAACATAAGGTCGGCTCCGAACTTTTTGCACAGTGCGCGAAAAGGCGGATCGCTTACGTCTTCCATGGGTGCCAGAATAAGCGGAAACTCACCCAGATTTATGTTACCAATTTTTACCACGCTGCAAAAGTAGGGAATGAGGCTGATATACTAAAATTTGCTTAAACAACCCTAATCAGGTTGACATTAAACCAAAAACGAAAAGCGAACCTGCCATGCGGGTTCGCTTTTCAGTATGTTGAATACCGAGAATTTATTTTTTCTTAGCCGGTGCAGCAGCTTCTTCAGCAGCCTGACGGGTAGCACGCGTGGCAGATACCGTAACGATTACGTTCTCCGGAGCGTCTAACAGTTCAACACCTTCTAATTTAAGGTCGCGTACGCGGAAAGACTGACCAATGTTTACGTTGGTGATATCTACCTCAATAAAATCAGGAAGATTTTCAGTTAATCCTTTTACGCGGAGCTTACGGAGAATTTCTTTCAATTTACCCCCTGCTCTAACACCAACAGAGTTTCCTACCGGTTTAATCGGAAGGCTTACACGTACCGGTTTACCGGGAATAAGCTCGATAAAATCAGCATGAAGTGTGGCATCAGATACCGGATGAAACTGTGCATCCTGAACAAGTGCATTTACTTTTTTGCCGCCTTCGATATTGATTTCAGCAATCATTACCTCTGGGGTATAAAGAAATTTATTCAATTCTTTTTCCGGAACAAACAGATTCATGTTTTCGGCACCTCCGTATAATACACAAGGTACTTTTCCCTCTTTACGGGCATTTGCTGCAGTACTGCGTCCGGTGGCTTGCTTTACTTCGGCTTGAATAGCGATGGTTTTCATTACTTAACCGTTTTATTAAAATATAAACTGAGAACTTATTGATTCGTCGTGTAACAGACGATTAATTGTATTGGCAAATAAATCAGCACAGGAAACTGTTTTGATTTTGTTTGTTTCTTTTTTGAGCGGAATGGAATCCGTAACCACCAATTCGGTAAGTCCCGAATTTTCAATTTTCTCATACGCTCCACCCGAAAGCACGGCATGTGTACATAATGCACGCACGCTCAAGGCTCCTCTTTCCAGCATCATGTCGGCCGCTTTGGTCAGGGTACCTCCGGTGTCAATCATATCATCAATCATAATGATATTTTTTCCGGCCACCTCGCCTATCACGGTCATGCTTTCAATTTCGTTTGCCTTCTTGCGCACTTTGTAACAAAGTGCCATTTCGGCATTCAAATACTTGGCATAGGCCGCCGCACGTTTTGAACCACCGATATCCGGCGCGGCAATGGTAATGTTCTCTAATCCAAGACTACTCACATACGGAGCAAAAATAGATGAAGCGAACAGGTGATCTACCGGATAATCAAAGAAACCCTGAATTTGATCGGCATGTAAATCCATGGTCATGATCCGGGTTGCTCCGGCGGCCGACAATAAGTTGGCCACCAATTTGGCTCCAATCGATACACGCGGTTTATCCTTGCGATCCTGACGGGCATATCCAAAATAGGGAATCACAGCTACAATCTGACGGGCCGAAGCACGCTTTGCGGCATCTATCATGAGCAAAAGCTCCATTAAATTATCAGCAGGGGGGAACGTAGACTGTACGATAAATACATCACAACCCCTCACACTGTCCTCAAAACTGGGTTGAATCTCTCCGTCGCTGAAATGCGCCAGATTAACATTACCAAGCGGACAGCCGTAAGCATTCGCAATACGCGTTGCGAGATCTTTCGTGGCACTTCCTGAGTAAAATTTAACAGTTGCTGACATAGTATGTCCCCTAAAAAGGAGGGCAAAAGTAAAAAAATCCTTTTAATAAAAATAGAAAAATAGAAAGTTATCTGAGAAAAGCATCAAAAAATGAGCAATATGGGTATCCCAACACCTTATTTTTTACTCATTCAACTGCTCGTCCAATGCCTGGTTTTCAATACGCCGTCTGTCAATATACAGAATTGCACCGTCAAATTCCCGGGTTTTGTAACGCTTCTGGCCAATTTTAGCCCAACGTTCCGCTTCTTCAAAGTTGCCAGTTACCTCATTGGCTACCACCAAATTATATACGGCTTGCCTTCTAAATATACCCAAAACGGCCTTTTTCTCCAGTTTTGTCCACTGTTCGGCTGCCGATTCCCAATTGCCCACTTCAGCACTGTCGGCCGCCACAAGCCAAGGATCTAACTGCCCTAGGTAAATTTTGCGCACACCCCTTTCCCAAACGGGAATAAAAGACCGTGCAAACTTGATTCCTGCCACTTGGGATGCGTTTTCCACATTCCCCTTTTTTTCAGGTAAATTCCGGTAGGCATCATCGCTGTTGTAACCGTTTGATGCAAAAAAGAGCTCCGTGCTTACTTTTTTATCCAAAATAACAGCCTGTCTTTTTAAATCATAAACCCGCCAGTGGGCAGTAATACGAATCGTTCTGCTGTCCTGAAAACGGGGAACGATGAATACATTTCCGAACGCATCGGTGTATGCACTTGGGTATATATTCCCGGCGCTGATCAACTCTACCTTATATCCTTCTAAACTCACCAGGGCATCCAATAAACTGTCCGTAGCCCATTTTTTCATCCCTTCGGCACTCAAAACAGGTGTTTCTGCCGGTTTTTCAGGGGCCTTTTCATCTGTTGAAAGCGGAATGGTTTCAAACCGGGTAAAAGATGACAACTCAACCAGAAATCCGTCAATTACCTTTGGGGGGCCGGCAATGATAAGGTCGTTGAAACGGGAGCTGGGCGCACCGTTTTCAAAACAAAATGCAGCAGCATCGGCACCCAAAAAACTACGGTCTGTAACTCCGATGCGGTTTACAGTGCGCGGCAAGGTAAGTTCGGCAGGTTTAAGCACCTGAACAACAATACGCTTGGATGTGCAAGCCGACAACACTAAAATGGCTAAAGGCAAATAAAAATGCTTTGCTTTCATAGGCCAAATATACGGCAATCTAAAATTAAACCGGCAAAAGACCCTGTTTGTCGAATATAATAAACCCAAACCCCGGGGCTCCCGTAAATTCACCACACATTAAATTGAATAATCTATGAATGCTCAAGAAAAAATCATCAATCCGCCTTCGGGATGGCTTATGTTGTTTGTGGTAATTGCCGGTTTGGGTGCTGCCGCTTTCCTCTTTATTTCCGATATGCCTTTCATCGGCGTTCCGGTTGGGTTCTTGTCCTTTCTAATTGCCATGGGCTTTGCCGCCGTTGAGCCAAACAGTTCAAGGGTATGTACACTCTTCGGAAAATATGTGGGAACCATCAAAGCCGACGGTTTTGTATGGACAAACCCGTTTTACGTAAAGAAAAAAATATCACTCCGTGCCCACAACCTGGAATCATCGCAGCTTAAAGTAAACGACAAATCCGGTAACCCCATTATCATCGGAGCCGTAGTGGTTTGGCGCGTAAAAGATACTTTTAAGGCGGCCTTTGAAGTAGAAAACTACCATCAATTTGTAAGCATACAGAGCGAATCGGCCATTCGGCAGTTAGCGGGTTCTTACGCCTACGATAATCATGAGGATGAACTGGCACAGCTTACCCTGCGCGAAGGAAGCGCCGAAATTAGCCGTATGCTCGAAAAAGAAATTTCTGAACGGGTTGAAATTGCCGGGATCGAGGTGATTGAATCACGGATTTCACATCTTTCTTATGCACCCGAAATTGCCAATGCCATGCTTCAACGCCAACAGGCCCAGGCAATCGTGGCGGCCCGTAAACAAATTGTTGAAGGAGCCGTGGGAATGGTAGAAATGGCGCTGGATCAGCTTTCCGCCAAAAAAGTAGTTGAGTTTGATGCCGAACGAAAAGCAGCCATGGTAAGCAACCTGCTTGTAGTGCTTTGCAGCGAAAAATCGGCTGCGCCTATGCTGAACGCCGGAAGCTAACATATTCAACAAAAAGTAGGCATATCGCCGGCTAATGCTATTTTTGCATCATAAACCGCGAATAGCATGAACGTTTTATTATTAGGCTCCGGCGGACGCGAACACGCATTTGCCCTCAGTATTTCTAAAAGTGCCAAACTGGGTAAACTGTATATCAATCCTGGAAATCCCGGAACCGAAAGCCTGGGTGAAAACATTAAACCGGGGCTTAAATCGTTCAGGGAAATAAAAGATTTCTGCCTAGAAAAAGATATTGAAATGGTAGTGGTTGGCCCGGAGGCTCCCCTGGTCAACGGTATTTACAATGAATTCATTACCGATCCTGAAACCGCTCACATCGGAGTTATCGGGCCATCAAAAGAAGGAGCCGAATTAGAGGGCAGTAAAGATTTTGCCAAGCAGTTTATGCAACGACATGAAATCCCAACGGCAGGTTACAAAACCATACAGCGGGACAATCTTTACGCCGGTTTCCAGTTTATTGATTCCATGCGCCCGCCTTATGTACTGAAAGCCGACGGACTGGCTGCTGGTAAAGGGGTTCTCATCCTGGATGATGCCGATGATGCCAAACGGGAACTGGCATCCATGCTGAGCGAAAACAAATTCGGACTGGCTGGAAACAAAGTTGTTATTGAGCAGTTTATGCGCGGAATTGAATGCAGCGTATTTGTGCTAACCGACGGGAACTCGTATAAAATTCTTCCAAATGCCAAAGACTATAAACGAATTGGTGAAGGCGATACAGGCCTGAATACCGGCGGAATGGGTGCCGTTTCGCCCGTTCCGTTTGTGGATGATGCCTTCATGAGCAAAGTTGAAAGACAAATTATCATCCCAACGGTTGAAGGATTAAAAAAAGAAAACATCGTATACAAAGGATTCATTTACATCGGCTTGATGAACATCGGGGGCGAACCCTTTGTGGTTGAATACAACTGCCGTATGGGCGACCCCGAAACCGAAGTGGTGCTTCCGCGAATTAAAAATGATATACTGGATTTATTTCTGGCCGTGGCCGAAGAACGCCTGGAACATACCCAAATCGAAACCGACCCAAGAACTGCCGTAACCATAGTACTTGCCTCCGGCGGATATCCGGAAGAATATCCTTCGGGATTTGGTATACAAGGATTGGAGGATGTAACTGAAAGCATCGTTTTTCAGGCCGGAACCAAAAAAGATTCATCCAGGGTAGTTACGGCGGGCGGAAGGGTATTGGCTGTCACCTCTCTGGGTAAAGACATTAAAGAAGCCCGTGAAAAATCGTACCGTTCCATTCAAAAAATCAGATTCGAAGGTATGTATTACCGCAATGACATCGGATTGGATTTATTGTCATAACTTCACCATATTAAATAAATAAACATGAAAAAAACAGCAATTTTATCCTTCCTATTCCTTATGGTAATTTCTTTCAGCTCTTGTAAAAAAGATGTGGTGGATATTTTACCCGGAACTTGGAATGTTTCTGAAATAAAAAATGAACCGCCTTCCGGCTCTGCCACTACCCTTACCAATGCGGGAACCGTAACTTTTGAAAGCGGAGGAACGGGTTCTTATAATTTGAATTTGGGTTTGGGTACCACATCTGGAAATTTTGTATGGGTAGCTTCAGATAACAACTCAAATGTAACCATTTCCGGATTCAATATTTTGGCCGGTCAGTACACGGTAATCACCAACAAAACCAACAATCAAGTTTGGCAGCGTTTAGATTCAAACGGAACTAAATATACTTATACACTAGACAAGTAAGAAGCTATTCACATACTGCCGTTTCGGTTGGATTTTTTGAGGGGAGTTGCGTTTGCACTCCCCTTATTATTAGCAACACTCCCAACAGACACAGGAAAAGTGCGGTTGCCGGTTTGTAATATGATTTGAAAATTTTGAGGAAATATCCCGAAAGGAAATAGGAAGAAAATAAAGCCGGCCAGGTAGCCAAACCAAAAACAAGCATATAAAGGGCTCCACCCGTTGGCGAAGCTGTAACAGAAGCTCCGGCCAAAGCCGCATAAACAGCTCCGCAGGGAATAAATCCATTCAGCATCCCTAACAAAGGCAGTGCATACGCAGCCTTTGTTTTAAATAACTTGGATGTCCATTTACGCATAAATACCGGCATCTGAATCGTTTCTGATTTTCGGAAAATCAAACGGTACAGACCCAGCAATACCAGCATGGCACCAGCAATGATGGCATACCATTTACCCGCCACAGCAGATATAACCAAACCACCCGATCCTAAAATAAATCCCAGTATGGCGTAGGAAAAAATACGCCCCGAATTATAAACAATCATCCCCAAAAACTCAAGACTACGCGAACCTTTGGGTATAGGCATGGCACAAATTAACGGTCCGCACATGCCCGTGCAATGCAAACTGCCAATCAACCCGGTTATAAGCGCAGCCCAAAGCATGGTTTATAAAATTACAAGCGTATCTTCAATCAGATAATGGCCAAAAGCATGTTCCCATTCCAAGGCATACTTCCAATGTCCGAGAGCCAAATCAGACTTTTGAACACCAATTGAACC